>Ga0078972_1000364_pt1 | contig 187922 bp, 202 predicted proteins | sample YelNatPaOPGAMG01_FD_67568 | JGI IMG/M metagenome (GOLD analysis project Ga0078972, IMG submission 67568) | Hot spring thermophilic microbial communities from Obsidian Pool, Yellowstone National Park, USA - OP-RAMG-01 (SPADES assembly) (version 2) | ecosystem: Environmental > Aquatic > Thermal... | reverse complement strand
ATTGCTCTTTATGTTTTTTCAGAATACCTTCAAAAAGGGAAAAGAGTAATGATGCTTGCTCCAACAAAACCACTTGCTACTCAACATTTTAATGAAATAAAAAAATTACTTAAAATTGAAGAAAATGAAATTGCTTTGCTTACTGGAAGGGTAAAAAAAGAAAAAAGAATGGAAGAAGAAAATAAAAAAGTAATAGTTGCTACACCCCAAACAATAGTAAATGATATAAAAAACAGTACTTTTTCTCTTGATAATTTTGGTATAGTTGTTTTTGATGAAGTACACAAAGCAGTTGGTAACTATGCTTATACTTATATTGCAAATGAATGTTTAGATAAAAAAATAAAAATACTCGGGTTGACAGCCTCTCCAGGTGGGGAAAAAGAAAGGATTAAAAAGATTATAACGACTCTTGGAATAGAGAACATAGAGATGAGAAGTAGAAATGACGCTGATGTTGTAAAATACATAAAAAATCTTCAAATAAAAGTTGTAAGAGTCGAACTTAGCGAAGAAATAAAAAAATTGATGAAGGATTTGGAAGAAGTTCTCGAAGAAAAAAGAAAAAAACTAAACGATACTGGGATAGTAAGAATAAGAAGTATAAATAGTTTAACAAAGAAAGAAGTGCTTTCTATTGGAAATGAAATTTTTTCCATAAAAGGAAATTCAAAGTTTGGATTGATTCCAATTTACACTTCTTTTCTAAATTTAATGCATGCATATGAGTTAGTTCAAACTCAAAGTATTGGAGCTTTTGTAGATTATTTTGAAAAAAAAGAAAAGGAAGAAGAAAAATCAAAAGGGCTAAAAAACTTGCTAAAAGATGAAAGAATAAAAAAGATAATAGAGTACGCTAAAAATGCTCTTTCTCAAGGAAAAGACCATCCCAAACTTGATATGCTAGTTGAATTAATAAAACAAAGGAGTTCAAAAACAATTATTGTTTTTGCTCAGTATAGAGCCCAAATCTCCAGAATTGTAAACATTTTGAATCAAAATGGAATAAATGCTAGAGCTTTTGTTGGAAAAAAAGAAGGTATAACTCAAGAAGAACAAGAGAAAACAATAAAAGAGTTTAGAGAAAGAAAATTCAATGTATTGGTTGCAACCTCTATTGGGGAAGAAGGCCTTGATATTCCAAGTGTTGATACTGTAATTTTTTACGAACCAATTCCAAGCGAAATAAGGAGTATTCAAAGAAAGGGGAGGGCTGGTAGAGCAAAAGCTGGTGAAGTTATTGTTTTGATTGCAAAAAATACTAGGGATGAAGGATATTTCTTCGCTTCTTCAAGAAAGGAAGAAAAAATGAGAAAGATAATCGAGGAAATGAAAAATCCTGAAAAAAGTAAGAAAAAAAGAGAAGTTCAAAAGAAAATTTTTGGATTTTTAGAAAAGTAAATTTTTTATTGAAATTAGTAAAATCCATTAGAAATTTCATAACTTTAAGTGAAAACAAATGTTTAAATACCATCAAAGAAATCTTAAAACAATAGGGTGGGAAGATGGTTGGAGAAGAAAAAACAAATTGGAATGAAAAATTGTTCTGGGCATGTAAACATGGTGATATTGCTTTAGCAGAAGAAGCAATCAAAAACGGTGCTGATGTAAATGCAAAAGATAAAGAAGGAAATACTGCCCTTATAGATGCTGCTGGAAGTATAAACAAAAACAACAAAGAGATAGTAGAACTTCTCATCAATTCTGGTGCTGATGTAAATGCAAAAAATAATGCTGGATGGACTGCATTAATGTCTGCTGCGTTTGAGGGCAATAAAGAAATTGTAGAAACTCTTATCAAAGCTGGTGCTGATGTAAATGTAAAAGATAATTATGGCGATACTGCACTAATACTTGCAGCAACCAATTATGGTAGTAAAGATGTAATTGAAATTCTTATCAAAGCTGGTGCTGATGTAAATGCAAAAAACAAGAATGGCGAAAGCGCATTTACTTTTGCAAGTGAACATGAAGACAGAGAAGTTTTGGGATTACTTGAAAATGCAAAAAAGGTTACAAAAGAATTCACTCCTTATAAAAGAGAAGAGAAAATAAAAAACTGCTAGTTATTTTACTTTTTAATTTTGAAGTTTTTTGTTTTTTTTTGTTTAAATTGAAATTTTTTTACGCAATATTAAAGTCTTCTTTTTAGAAAGGTATTAGGAACATTTTTAACCTTTATAAAAAATAAAATTTAAATACTAGCATGCCATTAAAACTATTTATTCTTAATTTGGTGGTATAATGCCTGAAAAATCAACTTATAAATATGAAGACAAAGTTTTCAATTTCTTTTATGAAAGGAGTAAGTTGATTGACGCAGTTAAAAATCAAGATCTTGACGAAATTGAAAGGTTGGTCAAAGATGGAATCGAACCAAATATAATAATAAACGTACGAATTGATGGAAAAAAGCTTTCTGAGGTACTTGATGAATGGAAAGAAAAAATACAAAAAAACATTGAAAAAAGTGTAGAAAGTTTAAATGATTATACAACGAAAAAGAAAACCTCTGGTTTTGATGAAATCATAAAATCCGGAATTAGTGGAATTGAAGCAATGAAAGAAAGCATAAAAAAGATAGAAGAAATAAAAGAAATTATAAAAGAAAAAAGTTTACCAAAAATACGTGAAAATTAGGTCTAATTTTTCTCCTCTATTTTTTGGAGTTGTTGGAGATTTACTCCATAAACTTTTGATCCTTCATTTGTTTTTGTTACTCCAACAACAGCATCCATTTGTCTTATAGAAAGATCATTATGAGTAACAATTATAAACTGTGCCCCTGTCTCTTGAGAAATCTTTTTTATCAAACTAAATATTTTTTTGGTGTTCTCTTTATCAAGTGGTGCATCTACCTCATCAAGAAGATAGAATGAGAGATTTTTTATAAAGTGAAGAGCAAAAAGAAGAAGCAAAAACATTATTGTTTTTTCACCACCAGAAAAGCTCTCTTCTTCCCTTTTTGCTCTCTTTACTTTAATATAAAGTCCAGAATTGAACGGTTCACGGGGTTTATCAAGATAAAGCTCTGCTTCATCATTAAATGTGTAAGAGTAAAGTTTCTTGAAGTTCGCATTTACTTTTTCAAAGTTTTCTTTGAAAACTTTATTCTTCTTCTCATCTATTTCATTCATCATTTTTATTATCGCTTCTTTTTCCTGTTTTATCCTTTCAACTTTTTCCTCAATTTCTTTAAGCTCTTTACTTTTTTCTTCAAAAGCTTGAATTGCGAGCATATTAACATTTTTTAACTCTTCAATTTTCCTTTTTGCTTCATCTAGTTCCTTTTCCAGTTTTTGCTTTTCGTCGCTAGTTTTTATTTCAATCCCTTTATCTTCATCTTTGTAATTTTTAATTTCTGCAAGAAGGTCTTTTAATCTTGTTTCAATTTCTGCTTTTCTTACAGCACTTCTTTGTTCTTCATCCTTTATAAAATCTATTTCCTTTTGTGCTGCACCTATATCTTTAGCGATAGCATTCTCTTGCTCCTGCAAAGTTTGATACTCTTTATAGAGTCCTGCAAATTCTTCTGGTGGTTTTATTTTACCTAATTCCTCTTGAACTCTTCTTATTTCTTCTTCATCTTCTTCTTTCTGCCTTTTCAACTTATTCAATTCATCTTCGATTTGCTTTATTCTTTTTAAAGTTTCATCCTTTCTTTCACAAATATTTCTAATTTCAGGCTCAAGTTTAGAAATAACTATTCTCTTTTCAAAAACCTGTTTTGATACTGGTTTGCTTGCATTTAGTTCTTCTTCTACCTTTTGTAATTCTTGAAGTCTTTTCCTCGCTTCTTCTTTTGCTTTCCTTAATTCATTATTTTTCTTTCTTATTTCTTCTAATCTTCTTCTTTCAAAGTCGATTTTTGTTTTTAGTTCTATACCTTTCAACTCAATCGAAGAAAGTTCGTTCTTTTTCTTGTTTAATAATTCTCTTTTTTCATTTAGTTCTTTTTCAATCTCCTTTTGTCTTTTCTTCAATTCACCAAAGTTAACTGTTTCAATATAGCCACCAGTTAAAATAAAGGACTCCTCAACAATTGTACCATCTTTTGTTACATACCTTTTCCCAGGGTTGGCTTTTATTTCTTCAAAATCTGCAAGGAATGTAGAACCAAATAAATAGTTTACAACTTTTTCAAATTTTTTATCAAAAGAAATCAATTCTGCAATACTACCATTTTCCTTTTTTGTTTCCTTAAGCTCCTTAAGAGGAATAAAGCCTGCCCTTCCAAGCTTTTTTTCATTCAACTCTTTTATTATCTTATTTGCAACATCTGCATTTTCAACAATAAAATAATTCATTCTTGAGGCAGCACAAGCATTTATTGCCTTCTCATATTCTTTATCAAAATTTATCAATTCTGCAACTGTTCCAAATACTCCTTCTTTCTTTTCAATAAACTCATAAACTTTCCCTTTTCCTTTTGCTTCTTCTTCTATTATTTTAATTCCTATCTCATTTTTTTGCTTTTCAATTTCTTCTATATCTTTTTCGATTTGTTTAAGCTCTTTAGTTTTTTCATCAAATTCTTCCTTAACTTCATTCAATTCTTTTTCAATTTCTTCTATGTTGCTTTTCTCCTCTTCTTCAGTTTGGTTCAATATTGCAATATTTCTTGCTTTCTCCTCAGCTACTTCTGCTTTTTTTCTTTCTAGCTCCTCTTCTTCAACAACCTTTTCGTTTCCGTAAATATTTTTAATTTCTTCATTTACCTGCTCAAATTCTTTTCTTAATTCTATTTCTTTTTTTATTAATTCTTGTAACTTTTCTTCTTGCTCCTGCTTTTCTGCTTCTAATCTTTTTAAGTTTTCTTCTTCTTTTGAAAACCTGTATCTTGCAAGTTCTATACTCTTTTCTAATTCCTGTTTCTTCTCAATAAAGCTCTGTTTCTGTATATTAAGCTCGTTTATTTTTTCTATTTTTTGTTTAAGCAAAGTTCTAATTTTTTCAAGCTCTATACTCTTTTCTTTTATTTTTTCTTCGATTTCTTTTCTCTTTTGTTGAAGTTCTAACTCCTTTTTGATTAATGAATCCAAGGTTTTTTTATTTTCTTCTAAGCTGAAAGTAATAATGGCATAGCTAATTTTTCTTATTTTGTCGTTAAGCTCTTTGTAAAGTAGAGCTTGAGCTCTCTCCTTTTCTAATTCTTTTAAGTAACCTAGCTTCTCATTTAGCAAAATATTAGCTTCGCTTAGCTTTTGCTCTACCTTCTCTAACTCCTTTTTAGCCTCTTCTTTCTTTTGATTGAATTCTTCAATACCTGAGATTTCATCTATTAAAGTCCTTCTTTCTTTTGGGCTCATATTTATCACTTTCATTACTTCTTCTTGCGCGATAGTGTTGGTTGAACCAGCTTCTGCAGAAAAAGATTTTAGAAAATCACTCAATGCTTTTCTTGTTACTCTTTTTCCATTTAAGAAAAATTTTGTTTTGCCATCTGCCCTTATTATCCTTTTAATTTCTATTTTTTTATCTCCGTCTAACTCAATTTTTACACTTGCAAAAGGTTTTGTTGAAAAATCGTTTATTAACTTGCTTACTTTATTCACCCTAAGTCTTGAAAGGGAATTTTCACCTAAAGCAAAAAGAATCGCATCACATATTGTACTTTTTCCACTTCCATTTGGACCTGTTATTCCATTCACTCCTTTAACAAATTCAACACTACCGTTTCTGAATGATTTGAAGTTGCGAAGCATCAGTCGCCTTATATAGAGCATGTAACCATTTATATTTTAAATTTCTTATTTTTATTTTCTTTTTTATTTTCTCTTTTCTTTAATATAAAAAGCTTTAGTGACAAAGGAGTTATTACACCAACAATCTCATTTTTTCTTAAAACACCTACAACTCCTACTTCTTTTATACTCTGAACAATATCTATTAGATTTTCATTTTCTTCAACAATTGGAATCTGCTTTGAAACCTCTTCAATTCTTTGATTTTTGCTTTTCAAGCTATTTAAATCCAAAATATAGAAAGAACCTTTATTTTTTGAAAGAACATAAACATGTTTTCCAATGAATTTCAATGCTTTCTCTACTTTTTCATCTTTATCTAAGATAACAAAATTTTTTTCAACTGCATCTTTTACTTTTGAGCCAGAGATTTGTAATCTAAGATTTGCCATTTCAACTTCGTAGTTCCCTGCTTCAAAAACCATTATAATTATAAGAAGATTCCAAACTAAAATAGAAAAATCATTTTCAATGAAACCCCAAGCTGTTGAGATAACAAAAACTATTATTATTAGAAAGTCACCAAGCCTTTTTGTTAAGCTTGTTGCATCAGAAAAGTTAAGCCTTGTTGAAAGAATTCCACGAAATATTTTACCTCCATCAAAAGGAAATGCTGGAAGAAGATTTGAAAGTCCGAGCAAAATGTTTACAATAAAAAGGTATTGAAAAATTGAGCTGAAGGGGTAAATAGAGATTGTTGCAAATGCTGCTGCCAAAAAACCAATAAAAAGATTGAAAATTGGCCCGGCAAGTGCAACCTTTACTTCGATTTTTGATGGGATTTCATTTTCTTTTATCTCAGAAAGCCCACCAAGAGGTAAAAGAAGGATCTTGTTTATGTGTAAACCATTATTTTTTCCAATTATTGAATGAGCAAGCTCATGTAAAAAAACAGAAGCAAATAAAAGAAAAAGAAATACCAAAGACATCAACCCAAAAATTGCAAAGATAAGTATTAGAAAAAAGAAACTTACGTGAAGGCTTACTTCTATACCAAAAATTTTACCAATTTTTATTTCGTCCATTTTTCATTTTTTATTTTTAAGAATAAATTTTTAACTTTTAGCTTTTTAACTCCGCTCGCGGGAAGTCCCATTTTGGAAGTGTAGTTCACTTTAAACTTTAAACAATTTGCTCAACTCCAACACTTACTGTTGGTTCTGGAGAAGTGTAGGCTCTAATAAAGTAAGTATCAATCTGGGAAGGCTTTTGTAATGTAAGAATTCCATTAGTTTTATCGTATACTCCTCCAATATTACAGTTTTTAGCTATTACTGGAATTGGGCTATCATTTTGTGTTCCATCACCTAGTTGCCCAAAATAATTATCTCCCCAGCATTTTATAGTTCCATCATTAAACAAAGCACAAGTATGCCAACCACCAGTAGTAATCATAATTACATTAGATAAACCATTTACTGTTACTGGAACTGAAGAAGGTGTTGTTGTCCCATCTCCAAGTTGTCCATCAGCATTGTTACCCCAGCATTTTACTGTTCCATCGTTTAGTAAAGCACAGGTATGTGCAACACCAGTACTAATTTCAATAACATTTGATAGCCCAATTACTGTTACTGGAGTACTTTCATAAGATACTACTTTTCCATCTCCAAGCTCTCCACGATCATTGCGTCCCCAGCATTTTACTGTTCCATCACTTAGCAATGCACATGTGTGATAACCACCAGTAGAAATTGCGACTGCATTTGTTAATCCGTTTACTGTTACGGGGGTAGATTTACTAACATTTGTTCCATCACCTAGTTGCCCAAAGTAATTGCCACCCCAGCATTTTACTGTTCCATCGCTTAGTAAAGCACAAGTATGAAGATCTCCACTAGCAATTGCAATTACATTTGATAATCCTTTTACTGTTACAGGAGTAGATTTATCTTCTAATGCTCCATCACCTAGTTGTCCACGATCATTAGCACCCCAGCATTTTACTGTTCCATCGCTAAGCAATGCACATGTATGATATCCACCAGTAGAAATTGCAACTACATTTGATAATCCATTTACTAATACAGGAGTAGATTCGTATAAGGATGTTACTCCATCCCCAAGCTCTCCACGGTCATTGCGTCCCCAGCATTTTACTGTTCCATCACTTAGCAATGCACATGAATGGTAAGTACTAGTAGCAATTGCAACTACGTTTGATAATCCATTTACTAATACAGGAGTATATTTATCAGTTGTTGTTCCATCTCCTAGTTGTCCGTAATCATTACGTCCCCAGCATTTTACACTTCCGTTGTCAAGAATAATGCATGTATGCCATCCACCCATATCAACTTTACCACTAATTGGTCCATCAGATTTTAGGTTAAATACTAAAAATGTCGAAGAACCTGAGCTTACACTTGCTGCACTTGGATTTCCATAGTAAAGATAAATAGTTTTTGTTGAACTTGCTGGGATAGTTGGAACTTTTACCCAAATCTTTGTATTTGCAGAGTTGCAACCACTTTCAATCCAATAATTTAATAAAGTTGAGCCGTCGCTATCCTTAAAGCGAATATCTCCACAATCACTTCTCATTTTTCCTTGAGAGATTAGGCTTGCGGTATCAAGAGTAACTAAGATTTGGTAATCTGAAAGAGTATTTCGGTTGTTTGTATTGTTTATTATAACTGGTTTCATATACTGCCAATTTGTCCAAAGAATAGAAGTTGAAGGAGGTATTGCAGTTTGTGGATTAAAAAAACCAAATAAATAAAGTGCAACAATAACCAAACCAATTATTAGAATAGCCCAACCATAAGTCATCAAGTATCCAATTGCATTTTGTAATTTAAAATTAAAATTTCGTTTATCTTTCATCCTCCCACATTTCATATTTTTTTTAAGAAAAAATATAAATGTTTCTATTTGTTTAAGTGTTAAAAAAGAAAAATAATTAAATTCTAATTTTTAAAATAAATTGGGGGAATGAATGGAGCTAAAAGATATAGTTACAAATGAATCAGCAATTCTTAAGGATAGGAATGTGCTTTCACCACACTACTTGCCAAATGTTTTACTTTATAGGGACGAAGAAATGAACAAAATAAGATTTGCTATTGCTCCAACCCTAAAGGGAGAACGTGGAAAAAATCTTTTTATATATGGAAAAACCGGTACAGGAAAAACATGTTGCACTAAGAAAGTGATAGAAGAAATAAAAACAATACCGGATATAAAAACAAAAGTAAGTTATGTAAATTGCAGGATTTATAATTCAAGGTATAGAGTTTTTACAAAAATAATCTCTGATCATCTTTCAACTTATGCAAAGAGTGGTTATGGGTTACCTTTCCTTTATGAAAGGTTTATAGACTGGATAGAAGAAGATGGGAAAACATTTTTAGTTATCCTAGATGAAATTGATATGGTTAAAGATTTGGATGAGTTGGTTTATACATTATCTAGAGCAAATGATGATATAAAGAATGGTGGAGTTTCAATAATTGGAATATCAAATAAACTCTCATTTAAGGACAGACTTGACCCTAGAACTAGGAGCACTTTATATGAAGATGAACTTGTTTTTACTCCTTATACTTCGTCACAACTTTTTGGGATACTCAAACAGAGAGTTGAAGTAGGATTTAAGGAAAATGCTGTTGAAGAAGAAGCAATATCTTATGCATCTGCTGTGGCTGCAAAAGAGAGTGGAGACGCAAGATATGCTTTAAAGTTACTTGCAAAGGCTGCAGAGACAGCTGAACAAAAAAAGCTAAACAAAATAACAAAAAAGGAAATAGACGAAGCTAGAAAAAATGTAGAAGAAGAGATAATAGACGAAGCTATAACTACTCTTCCTGAGCATCAACAGCTTTTACTTTATGCGATTGCTTGCTCTGGTGAGAAAAGCTTTCAAAAATTAACTGAAGGAAAAGAAAGAATTGTTTTTAGTGGTGAAGCTTATAACCATTATATAAATATAGCTAAAAGTTTAAAAAAAGAACCTAAAAGCATTAGATGGTGCAGAGAATACATTAGTGACTTGGAATCCTTAGGCTTAATAAAAACCCAAGAATCTGGAAAAGGAGTAAGAGGGCACACGAAGCTTATTAGTCTTCTTTACCCACCTGACAGAATTAAAAAAGTTATAGAAAAGAAATTCAGCTTATAATATAATTTTCTCTTTTGTAGTAAATTGGGGAGTAAAGCTCTTTACTCATTCCAAGCCCAATTATTGAAAGGAATAAGAAAAGGCTAAGAGGTATGAAAAGTGGTTGAAGTGTAAAACCATAATAAGCAAAAGTTGCAAAAGTAAGCAATAAAACAAAAGAACCTATTTTGAAGCTCCATTTTGCCTGTACTAAAATTGAAAGCGCGATAAATGGTAATATAAAAACTTCAAACATTGTAACTGCATAAACATAATTTTGAGAAAGGTCAGTTAGAAGCGTTGGGTCTTTGTTTAAAAGTCTTTGGGTAATATTTATGACTATACTTCTCTCTATGTAGACATAGAAAAGAAAAGCAAGGAAAAGGAGAATAGCTGAAAGAGTTGAATAAAAAACTTCTCTCTTTTGCTTTTTCCTTTGAACTTCTTCTCCGAAAAGTTTAACAAAACATTCTTCACAATAGTATTTACCTTTATACTCTACTAAACAAGCATAGCAGAATGGTCTTCCACAATTAGCACAGTGCGCAAAAGCTCTTCTCCAAGGATGGTTTATACAATACTCTACCTCTTTCTTTTCTTTTTCATAAGATTTCAAAATCTTCAGTTCTACCATTCCTTACCCTTCCTCGCAAGTTCCTTCTTCTTTTTGAAAATTCCTAGACTTTTTGCACAACTTATGCAATAATAAACTTTTCTTTTTTCAAAGTATCTTTTATCGTCTTTTGTTTTTAAGTCTGTAGAGAAAAAAACTGGTTTGTAGAATTCTACTGCTTTATCCAAAGGAACTCTTCTTCCACATGCATCGCAAACTACAAGTTTTTCTCTTCCTCTCATATCTCCTTTTTCAGATTTTGTATTAAAAATATTTAACGTTTTTAGATAATTAGTAAATAAGAAAGAATCTTTAAAAATTTATAGCTGTTTTAGCTCCTCTTCGATTTGTTTTAGCCTTTCTTCTAAAGCCTTCCTTTCTTCTTCTAAGAGTTTTTTTCTTTCATTTTGATCTTGGTTTGAATAGTAATAACACCAACCTCTCCTACCAAATTTCCAACCTGGTCTTTCCCATGGAGGAAGTTCTTTAAAAGGACCATTTCCAGGGTACTTACCAAACCATGGCATAGCTATCACCTTTAATATTTTATTATTTGAATTAAATTAAACTTTTGCTGTTTTTTTATTATAGAAGTATAAGCACAAGCGAAAAAAATAAAAGTTATAAAATAAAAACAAAAATATGAAAATCTCCGAACTATATGGTTTAAAAGTATTTACAACAACAGGAAAAGAACTTGGAAAAGTAGAGGAACTTATAATAAACTTAGAGGACAAAAAGATAGAAAGGATACTTTTTGTTCCATACTCACAACTGCAAAAAGGGAATGCGCGAGAACTTCTTGCAAAAAACAGCATTAAATATGAGAAAGTAAAAAGTGTAGGTGACGTTATAATAATCCAGCATGCCTGAAAAAACTTTTGAAATAAAAGTAAAAGGTTTTGTACAAGGTGTCGGTTTTAGAAGGTTTGTTTTTGAAAATGCTAAAAGATTAGGGCTAAGAGGATATGCTAAGAATCTAAGTGATGGAAGTGTAGAGGTCCTTGTAGCCGGTGATGAAGAAAAAATAAAACAGCTATACGAAGCGTGCAAAATTGGTCCATTCCTCGCTAGAGTTGAAGAAGCAAGAATCAAAGAAACAAATAAAAAAATTAAAAACGATGGCTTTCTTATTCTGTAAATTCATATGTGAGATTACACCACTTTTAACTCGGAATAGAAATAAAAGTGAATGGTCAAATACTATCTGCTTAAAATTTTATAAATGGTTGTAAGAAAGAATTTTAAACAGGTTCTGAGAAATAAAAAAAGGTGAAAGAATGGCTGAACAAACAACAACAGAAGAAAACGTAGTATATATCGGAAAAAAACCTGCGATGAATTATGTACTAGCTGTAGTAACACAATTTAATAACGGAGCAAAGAAGGTATCTATAAAAGCAAGAGGCAAAATGATATCAAGAGCAGTAGACGTAGAAGAAATAGTAAAAAACAGGTTTGTAACAAATGCAAAAGTCGCAGGTGTAGACCTAAAAACCGAAGAAGTAACAAATGAGGATGGAACCAAAGCAAAAGTAAGCGCAATTGCAATAAACCTTGAACTTTCAAAGTAATTTGTTTTTTTCTTTTCCTCTTTCTTTTTAAGTTTTAATTTTATATATTTATTCATTTTCTGGTGTTGTCCAACAATTAAAATTAACGAGAGAAATTTTTATGCTTATTTTGGCATCTCAGACGGAATTATTGGACAATGCCCATTTTCTTTAACTATTTCTTTAAGTCCGCTCGCGGGAAGTCCCCTTTCGAAAGATAGGGGATGAAAGCGAGCAAGCGAAAGTTTCATAAACAACAAATTTCTATATAAAAGTCGATGTCCCTATGGAACGTAGGGGAGATGCTCGAGAGAAGGGAAAACCTCTACTTCCTTTGGAAGCAAGTTTTTCCTAATGAAACGAGAAGCCCCATCCGTAAGGGCGGGGTAGTTCACCTATTTATTTTTCTAAGAAATCTTCTGGTTTCGGTGGCTCTTTTGGTACCCCTTTTCTTTCTCTTGTACTTTCTACAACTTTTTGCATTAAATCTTTTGGAAGCTTTTCATAACCAGCATATTCGTAATACCAAATAGCTCTTCCTTGGGTTATTCCCCTTATTTGATCTGAAAAACCTTTAAGCATTTCAGCTACGGGGGCCTTAACAACAATTGTTACAAGGTCTCCTTCTTGGGTTATACTAAGAATTTCTCCTCTTCTTCCTTGCATTGTAGTGATTACATCGCTTAAATACTTTTCTGGTACTTGTATTGTTATCTTTTGTTTTGGCTCAAGAAGTATTGTATTTGCATAAAGCATTCCTGCATAGATTGCTCTTTTTATTGCTGGAATTACCTGGGCAGGACCTCTATGAACAGGGTCTTCGTGGATAAGTGCATCAACAATTTTAACTTTAATACCTAAACATTTTTCTCTTGCCAGTGGCCCATCATCAACTGCTTCTTTAAAACCTTCTATTAAAGATTCCATAACTTCGTTCATGTATTGAACTCCTCTAGTAGCATCTATCAAAGCGCACTTGTTTTTTATAAAAACGACATTTTTTGCTTCTTCTCTTGGCATTCCTCCTTCAACAAGTGACTCTATTACCTTCTTTCCTTTTGGTTTTCCTTCTTCTATTTCACCAGAATCTATTTTTTCTATAACTCCTTTTTCAAGAGGTTCAACAGTTACATAAAACTTAGAATGCCTGTTTGGCGTTTTTCCTTCAATTGGACCTGCAGTACCTTCTATTGTTTCACGATAAACAACTATTGGTGCTCCTGCAATAATATCTATTTTATAATCATCTTTAAGTTTAGTTTCAACAATCTCAAGGTGAAGTTCACCCATTCCACTAACTAAGTGTTCTCCGGTCTCTTGGTTTATTTCTACTTTTAAGGTTGGGTCTTCCTTAGCCATTTTCTTCAATGCTTCAACAAGTTTTACAAGGTCTCTAGTATCTTTTGCTTCTATACTTTTTGTAACAACAGGTTCAGAATAATGTTTTATTTCCTCAAAAGGTTCTATTTTTTCTTCTGCAACAGTTTCTCCAATATATATATTTTTCAAACCAACAAGAGCAGCAATGTTACCCGCTGGAACTTCTTCAACCATCTTCCTTTCTCTACCCATAAATATTCCAACTTGTTGTATTTTCTGCTTTTCAGGTTCTTCACCAACATAAACTTCTATTCCTTTTTTAACAGTACCTGAAAAAACTCTTCCTACAGCAACTTCACCAGCGTGTGGATCAACAACAACCCCAAATATAACAACTATGACCTTCCCATCCTTGTTCATTTCAAGCATATCTTTTGCATAGCTTTGAGTTAAGTCACCATGCCAAATAACCGGAATTCTGTAGCTTTGAGCAATCTTTGGGTTTGGTAAATGTTTTATTACCATTTCAAAAAGAACTTCATGACTTGGTGCAATCTCTCTAAGCTTCTCATGATCCTTTTTTGAACAGTACTCGTAGATTGTTTTAAAGTTTATACCAGTTCTTTGGGAGAATGGATAAGAAATGGCCCATTTATTGAAAGCTGAACCAAAGGCAACATTTCCTTTTGTAACATTTATTAACCAATCATCAACAAACTCTTTTGGAGCACTTGCCTTTATTAGCTTATTTACTTCATTTATAATTTTTGTAAGTTTTTCCTGCATTTGCTCATAATTAAGATTAAGTTCATTTATTAGTCTATCTATTTTATTTATAAAAAGTACTGGTTTTGCTTTTTCTTTTAATGCCTGCCTTAATACAGTTTCTGTTTGTGGCATTACGCCTTCAACACTATCAACAACAAGTATAACACCATCAACTGCTCGCATACTCCTAGTTACATGCCCACCAAAATCAACATGTCCGGGGGTATCAATTAAATTAATTAGATAATCTTTATCTTCAAAGTTGTAAGCCAAAGAGATGTTTGAGGCTTTAATTGTCATACTTCTTTGTTGTTCGATTTTATCATAATCCATTACAAGTTGCCTTCCGGCAGTTTCTTCGCTTATTATACCAGCACCAGCAATTAAGTTATCGCTGAGTGTTGTTTTTCCGTGGTCAACATGCGCAATTATTGCGATATTCCTTATCCTATCTGGATCAAACATAAGTTTTTCGATTTCTTCAAGCATATACTCTTTTTTACCCATGCTAACTACCTTGCACTTCTTGCGATTCTTTCTATTTCATCTTTCCTTTTTACAGCATAACTATTTGGATCATTTGAACTTGCAAGAATTATTTCCTCTGCTAAAGCTTCAGAAATACTCTTCTTATTTCCAAATGCTTTTATTATAGCTGCTAAAGCGATGTTTCTCAAAGCAACATTTAACCTTCTTAATGCACTAATATCAACAGCAACAGGGTACATAACGCCACCATATTCAACTCTTGTAACATCCTCTCTTGGAGCAGAGTTTTCAACTGCTTTAACTAAGAGTTGAACTGGATTTTGCTTAGTCCTTTCCTCAATTATTTCAAAAGATTCTTTTATGATCTTTAAAACTTTTGTTTTCTTACCTTGTAATCTACCTTCTGTTCTAATAACTTTCCCACCTATTTTTTCACCTGTACCTCCACGCATAAGTTTGTTTGCTAATCTCTCAATTAAGTTTACCTTTGATTTTCCAAGATACTTTTTTGCATGCCTTCCATGTGAATGTGGAAAGTAAACTGGTTCTAGTGAAATATATTGTGCAATTGTAGGGTCTTCTATTGTTACATTTGGACTGTACTTACCAAATATTAAAATTTCTTCCTTTTTTTCTTCCTTTTCACCTTTTTCTTCTTCCTTCTTTTCAGTTTCAATTTTTTCTTCTTTTTCTTCTTCCACTACCTCTTTTTCTTTTTCTATTTTTTCTTTATTTACTCCTTTTTTTTCATTTTTTTTGATTTTTTTCTCATTTTTTTGGTTTGGGCTTTCTCCGTTCATAAAATTACCTCTTTGGTTTCTCCTTCTTTCCAGCAATTATCTCAGTTAAAGCAACGCCATTAACTTTCACAACTTTGTAACGAACACCCGAAATAGAACCCATCTGACCACGTTGAGAGCCACCAAGTCCTTCTATAATAACTTCATCATGTTCATCAATAAAGTTTATTCCTCCTTCGCCAGGTACATAAGCTGTTACAACTCTTCCATTTTTTGAAAGTTGAACTCTTACACATTTAAGTAACCCGGAGTGAGGCTGCTTTTGTTGTATAATCCTTTTTTCAAGAACTATCCCCTTTCCCATTGGCCTTCCTTCTAACGCGTCATACTTTTGCTTAAGCTTCATTTTTTTAACTTTGTGCCACTTCTTTGACCAACGGAAAATCTTCCTTTTCTTTGTTATAACTCTGCCAGCAAACAAACCTTTTGCCATTTAACCACTTAAAATTTTTGATTTGCCTTCATCTAATATTGCAAGCATACTTATACTAAATGGTTTACCGCATACAATTCCAAGTTCACTTGCATTTCCATTAAACCTTATTACCTTTATTTTTGAAATTTGTGAAAGATGTTGAAGAGTGGTTTCAACATCCTTTGGGATGTTTGAAGCAGCAACAACAGCCTTAGTTTTTCCGTTCATTAAAAGCTTTAAAGTCTTATTTCTACCAAAAACAACCTTTCCTGTGGAAATTGCAAGTTTTATTTCCCTCTCTAAGTCCAATTTACCACGATAGTTTATATTTTAGTTTTTCTCTTTTAAATTCTTTTTGTTTAAACCATCAAAAGATTTTTTTGGAAGGCCTAATAAATTTTGTAGGGTTTTATAATCCTCTTTTGTATTTACATTTACAAAAAATTCGACATCTATAATTTTCCCAAATTTCTTATTAGAAGCGTAATCTATCAAATTTTGGTCTTCCATGTAAATAGCACCAAGTTTTTCTATTAGGTTTATAAATTTAGTAGAATGGATAGTAAGTGAAGTAAGTACAAAATTTCCTATTTCATTTTGAAAAAGTTCATTGTTTTTGTCGATATCGAAAAAGAGTCTTTGTTCAAGATTTTTATTTTTAGCCTTATCTTTTGGCACGCATGCAAATACACTAACAGCACCTTCTTTTTCAATTTTATTTATTCCCCACTCAAGAAAGCTTTTGATTTCATAAATATCTTTTATTTCGAGATACTCGTCGCCGTATACTCTTAAAAAAATTGGGTCTATAAGACCAAGTTTATAAAGGTATAAAAGTTCTACAGCATTTCCCTTTTTACCTGTTTCAATTATAAAAATATTTACCTTTCCTTCTTCTTTAATTAACCCTTTTTCCCCTTTTTCAATCTTAGATAGCTCTTCTTGCGGGAGAAATTGGATATTATAACTTAAATCGTTACCAAATCTTTGCTTAAAGTAATCAAAACACCTACTTCCATCCAAAGCAAGGAAATAAAAATTTTTTAAACCGGCTTCCATTAAAATTTGAAAGTTTTTAAAAAAAAGAGGAATCGGCTCTCCATCCTCATCAAAAGCTATAGGGAGCCATTGTTTTGATGGAAGAACATGCTTGTAAGCAACCTCTTTTATTCTTTTTCCCTCACCACCAATAAAGAATATTACTTGTAAATCGGAATTTTCTTCTGTATCCCGCCTAAGATAAGTATTAAAACCCATAACAAACTAGAAAAATTTATTGCTTATAAAGATATCTTATAACTAAAAGTTATTACTTCAAGTTTTCAGCTGATTCCCAAAGTTTTTCAAAAATCTGCTTAAAAAATTTAGCTGTTGATTCGTCTTCTATCCTTGCTAAAAACCTTTCTTCCTTCCCAATTTGCGAAAAGAACTCGATATAAACTAATTTGCTATCCCTTACAGAAAAAGTAATTAAAGGAATCAATGGAAAATTTTTTATTATTTTAACTTTACAGCCAATATTCTTATACTTAAACATTGTTATCTCCCTCTCCTTTATATAAGGACCAAGAACTTTTATTGAAGTTCCTTTTTTAATTGCCCCTTCCAACTTTTCCCACATTTTTGTATCCATTTGCCCAAATCTAACAAATAGCAAAATTTCAGAGTGAGAATCTTCTGTGTCTTTTAAAAAAATTTTTCTTATTGTATTCCAACCTTGGAAGAAAAGTATCTCTCCCTTAGGAATTGGGGAAAAGGTGATTTCATCTTCTATTTTTTTAACTTTTTCTTCAAGCTCTTTTATCTTATTGATTTTTATTTCGAGAAGCGGTAAAATTGTAGAAGAAGGTGGTAATGCTCTGTATTTTGTTGGCTTCCCTGGTAAAACGGCAACGAATCCTTCCTTTGCAAGTTCTTCAAGAATTCCATAAGCTCGAGTCACTGGAACATTTGCTTCTTTTGCAACCTCTCTTGGAGTTGCAGCAGTAAAAGATAAAAGAGTTTTGTAAAGTTTTATTTTATACTCACTAAAACCAAGTTCTTTTAAAATTTCATCTATTTCCATAAACCAATTCTGAATTTAAACTTTAAATTTTTATCCAAAAAATAAAAAGTTTTATAAAATAAATATTCAAAAATAAAATGTGATTTTATGGGGAAGTTTGAAATAGCTGATGCTCAGCTTTCAAAAGTTTGGATTTGTAGAAAATGCAAAGCTAGGAATCCTGCTGGTGCAGAGAAATGTAGGAAATGTGGTTATCCTCATCTAAGACCAAAGAGAAAAGAACTTAGAGTTAAGAAGTAGATACTTAAGGTGATCAAATGGTGGAGCTAACACCAATAGAAGAGATTGTTGTAAAAGCAATGAAGGAACTTGGCGCAACATCTGAAACATCGCTAAAGACTGCAGATGATATAATGAGAAAATGCAATAGACCAAAAGGCCAAGTAAATAATGCATTAATGAGTTTAATACAAAAAGGGATAGTTATAAGGAAAGTTAGAGAAAAAGCTGCTGGATATTATTTAAAAAATAACGTTTGAAGATGGGCCAAGGGGAAGAAGAATTATCCTTCATAGTAAATTATAAGAATTGGGTAGTTGTAAAAAGAATGGTTATAGATGAATCTACTACTCCTCAGGAAATCGCTGCTTTGCTTGCAAGTATAAGAACAAGCATAGATAGAAAAGCTTTTGATTTTGTTGAAATAAAAAAAGAAGTGATTGATGCTTACGTTGATAAGCTTGTTGCAAATAAAAGAGCTACTTTAAGTGATTTAAAAAAAGTTTTAGAAGAAATTCAACAAAAAGAACTAAACAAAATAATTGATGAATCTTGCTCACAAAATCCTTTACTTAAAGATGTTGCAAAAAGCTATTTTTTGAACTCTTTGTTAAATAAGCTTGGTTTAGAATACTCTTTAACAACTGAAGCTCTTTCAAAAGCATATCCAGAATTAAAAATTCCAATGCCAAAAGGAAGAAGAAAAAAGGAGTAGAGTAAGTATAAAAAAGAAAAATTGAGAGAAAATTTATAAGGGGAGTTATGCTAGCTTGGTTAGGCTGTGAGGTTTGGGACCTCACGACGTGGGTTCAAATCCCACACTCCCCATTATTTGAGATTTACTTCTTCTACTTCGCCATTTGGGGTTTTTTCTCTAAAAACTTGTGTTGTAAAAACAAAAATCTTTGCATTCTTATCTTTCCAAGTATCTTTATCAAGACCTGCCTTCCAACAAACGTTCTCTAAAAATTCAACTTCATTCCATTTTTCTTCAACAGCAACTATTGGAAGAAGAAGTCCAGAATAAGGGCCATAGTAAATTATCAGTCCGTGCTTTCCAATTTTTAAATTTTTTTCATAAGGTTTTTGAAGTGGCTCTGGTGTTGAAAGTATGCTCACTTCTATTGTTATTTCTTTCATTTCATCTATGCTAACTGGAAAGAATCTTGGGTCTTGTGTTGCTGCTGCAATTGCTGCTTCTCTTAAAAGATTCTCAAATTTATCATAGGGTTCTATAAAACCAATGCAACCCCTTAGCTCTTTATTTTTTTCTAATGTAACAAAAACGCCACTTTCTAATTCTATCCCAAGATTTTTTGGTAGCTCCTTGTTTAAAAGATAATTTTCAATACTTTTTCTTGCAAACTTAACAACTTTTTTTCCTTCTTCAATGCTCAACATCGAAAACACCACTTATTCTTTTATTACATTTTGGGCATCTTCCATTTTTTATTTTATTCTTTAAAATATCAAAACCATAACGCTCAATAAGAAGTTCACCACAATAAGGGCAATAGGTATTCTCATACTTATGCCCAGGAATGTTACCGATATAAGCATATTTAACTCCTTCTTCCTTTGCAACTTCAACAATCTTTTCAAGAGTTTGTGTTGGAGTTATTGGAAAATCGAGCATTTTGTAAGCGGGATAAAATCGAAGAAAATGCATTGGAACTTCATCACCAAGGTTTTCAACGACCCATTTTATTAATTTTCTTGCTTCTTCAATTTTATCTCCAATTTTTGGAATAATCAAATTTGTAATTTCAATATGAACTTTATGTTCTTTCATTATTTGAAGTGTCCTAAAAACTGGTTCTTCATTTGGAACGTGTGCATATTTAAGCATAAACTCTTTTTCTCCGCTTCCTTTAAAGTCAATTGTAATTGCATCAAGAAAATCTGCTGCTACTTCCGCACTTTCTTCACTCATATAACCATTTGAAACAAAAGTGTTAAACAACTTTTGCTTTTTTGCAATTTTTGCAACATCCATAGCATACTCCATAAAAATTGTTGGTTCATTGTAAGTATAGGTTATTCCATCAACTTTATTTCTTATCGCAATTTCTACCATTCTTTCTGGTGAAATCTCTTCACCAACAATTTCTTCTCTCATTTGACTTATATCCCAATTTTGGCAGTATTCACACATGAAATTGCAACCAATTGTTCCAAAGCTTAAAACTCTTGCTCCTGGATGAAAATGGAAAAGTGGTTTTTTTTCAATTGGGTCAATTGCAAGAGCTATAACTTTACCATAAACTAAAGAATAAAGTTTTCCATCAATGTTTTTTCTAACACCACAAACACCAGTTTTTCCTTCTTCTATAATGCAACCCCTAGCGCAAAGATTACATTTTACTTTTTTATCTCCAAGTTTTTTATAAAAAAGTGCTTCTTTCACAATTTTATTTTGTTTTCATTCTTTTTATTTCTCATTTTTTACAATTGTTGAAAGTACCTCTTCACCAACAATCGCTTTGTAAAGAAATTCTGGTTTTGTTGCATTTACTATTTGCCCAACTGCTTTTGTTTTTCTTGAAATTTCAAAAAGTTTTTCAACTTTCTCTTTCATTCCACCAGTTACATTAAAGCTTCTTTCACCTTTTGTTGCTGCTTTTGCTATTCTGTTAAAGTTTGTTTCATCAATTTTTTGAATAAGTTTTGCATCTTTGTTTAGCTTTGGGTCAGAATCAAAAACCCCATCAACATCAGTAGCAAATATTATTTTTTTAACTTTGAATTTTTCATTTACTTTTTTGTTAAGAGCGATTGCTCTAAGTATTTCTTCTGTTGAAATTATTGAAACCCCTTGTTTTATATCTAGGCCAACATCACCATAAACAAATGGAGTAAAGCCTTTTTCGATTGCAAAGATTAATGTATCAATAAAAATCTTCCTTATTCTTTTATTTTTTGTTATGCATATTGCAGAAGGAGGAATTGAAAAAGGTTGCAAAGATGCTTCCAAAGCATGTTTTATTATTATTCTATGTAACCTTGCTGCAGCATCCTGCGTAAGTGAGGTTCCGTATACACTTTCATTGTTTATTATTCCCTCATTTACCCTGTACTTTTTTGCTGGTACATGTGGAAAAGAGCCGCCACCATGGCCAACAATAACTTTCACTCCTGATTTTAAGCTTGCTTGTTTTATTTCAAAAAGAAGCCTCTTAATTTCTTCTTCTTTTGCTTTTTCAACAATTTCAGGCTCAGTGATTATAGAGCCCCCAAGTTTTATTAAAATCATTTCCTCCATCATATCACCGTGACAGATTTGGCTAAATTTTTTGGTTTATCTGGATCAAAACCTCTTAAAACAGCTAACTGGTAAGCAAGTAATTGAATTGGTATTATTTGATAAATCAAAGATGCTTCCCCATCTTTTGGTGTTTTAATCCAGATATCAAAAACCTTTTGGTTCTTTTCTGCGATACCGATTATAAAGCCCCCTCTAGCTTTTAGCTCTTCTGCGTTTGATAAAATTTGTTTTTCATTGTCTTCACCAACAAAAACAATGCAAGGAGTTCCTTTTTCTATCAAAGCTATAGTACCATGTTTTATTTCTCCGCCAGCAAAAGCTTCAGCGTGAATATAAGAAATTTCCTTTATTTTTAACGCTCCTTCACAAGCCGTAACATATTGTAAACCTTTTCCTATCAAAAATATGTGGTCTTTACCTTTGATTAATTCTGCTACCTTTTCAACATGCTCTCTTCTACTTCTTGAAACCAAATCCAAGATATTTGCTTTTACCCTGTTACCATCAATTTTTTTGTTCAAAAGCTTTGAGTATATAGTAAGAAATACTGCAAGCTCAGCAATGTAAGTTTTTGTTGCTGCAACTCCTATTTCAAAACCAGCATTCATTAATATATATTCATCACTTTCTTTTGTAAGGCTAGTATGAGGAACATTTACTATTGAAAATATCTTTGCTCCTTTTTGCTTTGCTTTTCTCACAGCGTTTAAAACATCAGCAGTTTCTCCAGATTGTGAAACTGCAATTATAAGAGTTTTTTTATTGACCAAATCCAAAAGATTATCAAACTCGGAGGCGATTACTGGTTTAGTTGCTATTCCTCCTTTAGCAAACAAATAGCTTGCAGCTAAACAAGCATGAAAAGAAGTTCCAGCGCCAACTAAAAATATTCTATTCGCTTTTTTTATCTCTTTTATAAATCTCTTTATTTTTTCTTCTTTTTGGTTAAATGCTTTTTCGAAAACAGAATATTGCTCTAAAATCTCTTTTATCATAAAGTGGTGAAAATCACCTTTTTTGTAAAGCCTAGAATCTATTTCTATTCTTTCAAGCTTTCTTTCAACCTTTCCTTCTTTTAGGTTTTCTATTTTAATTTTTCCATCTTCTAAAACAACAAAATCATAGTTGTATAAGAATATAAAATTCTTTGTAAATGGTAATAATGCATAGATATCGCTTGCTGCAAAACATTCTTTTTCATTTTTACCAACGACTAATGGGGAATCTTTTTTTATTCCAATAATTTTTCTTTCATCTTTATTTATTGCAAGAATAGCGAAGCTTCCTTTGAGCAATGAAAAAGCTCTTTTGCACGCATTTTCAAAATCAAACTTTTTATTAAATTCTTCTATTAAATGAGCTACAACTTCACTATCTGTTTCACTTCTAAACTTGTGCCCTTTTTTAATCAAAGAGTTTTTTAACTGTTGATAGTTTTCTATTATTCCATTGTGCACTATTGCAATTTTTTCTTCACAATCATAATGTGGATGCGCATTTTCTTTTGTTACAGAACCTGTTGTGGCCCAGCGTGTGTGCCCGATTCCTAATTTACTTTTTGGCTCTAAAAAATTCAACTTTTTATGTACTTCATTTACTTTTCCTACATCCTTTTTAATGATAATTTTGTTATTCTTTACTAATCCGATACCAACACTGTCATAGCCTCTATACTCTAACCTTCTCAATCCTTCTAGCACAATTTTATTTGTGTCTCTATAACCAATATAACCAATTATTCCGCACATTTTATTCTTCTTCCTTTAGTATTTCAACTTTTATTCCTGTTCCTTCAAGACCTTTCTTAAAATCTTCTTCAGCTTTCTTTGGGTTTTTTGAAGAAGCTTTATAATGCATTGGAATCGCAATCTTTGGTTTTATTGCTTTTGCTGCTTCAACAGCTTCCAAAGCGTCCATTGTATATGTCCCACCAATAGGAAGCAAAGCTATATCACATTTAATATTCTTCATCTCTTCTATAAAATCAGTATCACCAGCATGATAAACTCTTTTTCCATTAAATTCAAATATGTAGCCGAGCCAATTGTTGCTTTTTGGGTGGAATTGTAGTCTTTCTTGTTTTACATTATAAGCTCGAATAGCATAAATTTTTGCTCCGCAAGTACAAACTGCTTCACTACCTGGCGCAAGGGCTGTAGTTTGTTTTGAAAATTTTATCTCTATTTCATTAGTGCATTGTAATGGCCCAAGAAAAAATGTGTCTTCACTTATAATTTTTTCTACACTTTCTAAATCGAAATGATCATAATGTGGATGCGTAAAAAGAATCGCGTGAGCTTTAAGCTTTGGTTTTTTTAATTGGTAAGGGTCTATGTAATGAACATGGTTGTTTGTTATAATTTTAAAGCCGGCATGCCCTAACCAAGAAATCTCTATATCAAAATATTTATATGGCATAATTTTATTTAAGAAGTTGGATTTTTATTCTTTGCTCTATCGCAAAATATCCTTTTTTGCATACCTTTTTTTATTTCTTCATCATTTGGATTGTGTTTCACAAGCTTTGTTTTTGTAATATGAAAAACTTCAAACCCATCAACTGCTATTTTTTGAGCTATAAACTTCCTGTGGCACTCTCTCCAATCTTTTTCCATGCAAAGAATCAATAAGTTTTTGTTTTTGCCCATTTCTTCCAATTTTTTAACATTTTCATCAAAAATTTTTGATAAAGAAAAATTGTAGTAATTTTGCTTAAAACCACCAAGCTCTTCAAACCAAAAGTATTCCACCCCTTTTTCTTTTAGGGATTTTTCTAATTCTTCTTTGCAAAATTCTTTTCTTTTACTAGTTAGGTTTTTTCTTACATCTGTAACAATGTTTATATGAAACTTTTTAAGGATTTCATAAAACTCTTCTCTACTCCACCCAGAATAACCAAAACTAAAAAACATTACATCCTTTCAACAACATCTATTCCAAGAACAGAGAGCATTTCTTTTATCTTTTTTGAATAAAGAAAAACAAGCGCAATTCTAAAGTTTTTTTCTTCATCTTTTGCTTTTAGCACAGGGTTCTTTTCATAAAAGCTTGCAAAAGCACTAGCGGTTCTTAGAATTTGCTCACAAATTAAATTTGGCTTAAAGTTTTTGAATGCTTCTTCCTCTGCTTTTTCCAAAAGCAAAATGTTCTTAATTAGATTTTTTTCTTGCTCATTTGGTTCGTAGTTTCCAAAGTTTAGGTTTAGTATATCCTCACCTTCTTCTTGCATATACTTTTCAATTATTCTTACTGCTCTTGCGTAGCTATAGCAAGCATAAGCAAAAGAATCCCCTTCAAAATTAATTGCTCTTTCCCAAGAAAATATAAACTTCTTGCTTGGTGCTGCTCTAAGTATTTCAAATTTTACTCCACCTACTCCAATTATCCTTGCTACTTTTTGTTTTTCTTCTTCACTCATCTCAAACCTTTGCTTTATCTGCTCGTATGCTTTTTTTATCGACTCTTCAAAAAGTTCATCTGCTGTATACCCCACCCAAGTACCCTTTCTTCCAGAAAACCTTTCTTCCTTTAACCTTACCTCTTCATATGCAATATGCATTAATTCACAATCCTTTTTGAAGTTTTTCACTACTTCGGCTACTGCTTCTTGCTCTTCCTTTTGCTCACTTCCAACGATATTTATACTTATTTCAGCATTTCCAAAATCCATTTTGTTTCCTTGTTGAGAAGTTGAATAGAGCACTTCTCCATTTGGTTGCTTAAGAAACTCTTCATAGTTGAATACATTTTCAATTATTCCAAATTTCCAAAGATGAAAAGCAACATCTTTTGCAAAATAAGTAGCAACTCCATTGCTTCTAACCAAAACTTTTTCCTTTCCAAGAACTTTCGCAACTAAACATCCTTTGTTGTTGCCACTTCCCTCAAAAAATATCCCTTTTTCTTTTCCAAGTTGTAATGCTTTTTCAAGTATCTTTGCTCTTGCAATATCACTTTCCCAAACAAGAAGATTGTGAAATATTGAATAATTAAAAGAAGTTTGATATTGAGCAATTAAGCAGTTTTTTGCAAAATCTCTTGCTTTAAAAGCAATTTCATTATTCCCTTCTTCCATTTTTTTCATCAATTCCTCAACTTCTTTCTTAGCTTCTTTAGTTTTTTCATATTCTTCATAAGCTTTTACGTATTCTTCTCCAGCCCAGAGATCGAACTTTTTATTTTTTGGAAGCTCTTTTGTTTTAAGAAAAGAAAAAAGATTTATTGCTACTTGCAATCCAAGATCATCGATATAATTTATCCTTTGAACATCATAACCTTTCCTAATAAAAATTCTTGAGATTACATCTCCAATTAATGCATTTCTTAAATGTCCAATATGCCAAGGTTTATTTGGATTAACACTAGGGTACTCAACTATTGCCCTTTCTCCTTTCTTCTTCTCTTCTTTTTCTTCTAAGCTTTCTTTTAGCATCTCAACAAAAATATTTTTGTAGTTGAAGAAAAGGTTAATGTAATTGTTTAGCTCCTCAGCCTTTGAAAAGAATTTTTTCTCTTTTGAGTTTATCTGTGAGCAAAGCTTCTTAGCATCTAGCTTATTTTTTATAGCAAAATTCGAGCTTGCATCAGCATATTTCGTTTCAAAATCTATTTCTATTTTCGAGCTTAGAATTGAGCCTATTTCCTCTTCGAGCTTTTTTAGCATAAATAAATTACAAAACAGAAAAATTAAAAACTAACTAAAAAATAAAAGAAAAAGAAAAGCTATGGTGTATTTATTTGAGCGCTTATACTACCCATTGTGTAATAGGTATTAGTACCTATTGTATACCCTATTACTAATGTACCAGAAAATGTATCACCTATACTGCCCTTAAAGGTAGTACCATCCGACTTTATACACTTCAAACTAGGTATAGGAATGGTTCCTCCACTTGCCAGATTTGTGGATGTAGTATAAGTATAATCAGCGGAATTTGATGGAATACCACCAGCGCCATTAAGACGAGAGTTATCTACACATGCAACATTGGTGATTGTAATTGTTTGTCCACTTCCCTGACCAAGTAAAATACTAAGGGTTCCATCACTACCCTTAAAGGCTTGGATCTGGCAAGTAAATGGTGCTGGGAGAAAGCAACCAACTGGTTTCAATCTGTTAGGGTTAAAAACTCCCAAACTGTAAAGAACTCCTAGGGCTAGTGCTATTATTAGGATTGCCCAGCCGTATGTCATCAAGTACTCCATTGCAGCTTGTAACTTTTTCATCATTTTCTCACTATTTTTTCTTTTCAAAAAAAAATTTATAAATCTTTCGTTTTTCTGTTGTTGTCCAATAATTCCAAATAATTAAGCAATTGCACTTAACTTTTTCTCTTTAATTTTCCATTTTTAAGTAAAAAATCGTATTCCCCTCTTTCTCTTATTAATTTACTAACTTTCTTCTTGTAACCTGGAAAAATTAGGTAATCTTCTTCAATTTCAAAACCTTCTTCTTTTAATGCAAACAACGCTTCAAAATCAAAAGTTTTGAGTTCAGAGGTCTTAACTGCAACATCCTTTGCAAAAAGATTTTTTAGCCTTTTTGCCTTTTCTTTTACCTCTTTTTTCCTTTCCTCCAAATCTCTTATCTTTGGCTCGATTATCCTAAGCTTCTCTTCTCGAAATTTCGAAAGAAAAAAAGCTAGTAAAGCTAAGAAAATGAAAAATAAAGAAACAAGGCTCAAATCCTCACCCTTGAAATTTGAATCTTTTTATTTTTTAGAAAACCAAATCTTTCAAGCTCTTTCTCTTCGCTTTCTTCCAAGCTTCCAAAGTAAAGTAGTTTTATAATAAGCTTAAGTCTTCTTTTCTCTTCCTCCTCTTCTTTTAATCTTTTTTGAAGTTCTTCTTTTTCCTTTAAAACTTTTCTTATTTCCCCTAAAAGCTTAAACGAATTTTCTATTTCAAGCTTTAATCTACTGCTAATATTTTTTACTTGCTCGTTTTCTTCCTTTTCTTTCTTCTCTACTTTTGAATCAAAAAAGGAATTGTGAAAAATTTCAAAATATTTTTGAAATTGCTCGAGCTCATAATCCTTTTGAAGAAGATTAAGAATCTGAGAAAAAGCACAAATTGGAGATTGAGAAATTGCGAGTATTTCATCTTCTTTTGAAATTATTTTAACAGGTGCATGGCATTTTACTTCTTTTTCAAAAACTTCTTTGTTTTTATTTGTTTTTATTCTAATTATCAAGACAACACCCTTGAAAATGCTTCGCTTATCTCAATATCTTTAAAACCTATTTCTCTTAAGAAGAGAATTGTTTTATCTACTCCAATTTTTTCTAGAAGAATTTTGCAAAGTTCTTCGAGTTGAATTTCATTTCCTTGAATTCTTGAAAGAACTTCTTGTGGTTGTTCATAATACTTTCTTAAAATCTCAACAAATTTTGATTTGCTTATTTGCATTTTATCACAAATATTCAAAAAACTGTTAAAATCTACTCCAACAACTTTAACAGTTACTCCATCAACTTCGCAAATTCCTCGGTTTTTGAAGAAGATTTTTGTAGCACAATTTTCAATTATTCCTTCAAAATCTTTTGAAAGCTGAGAAATCGCAACAACACCATAGCCTTTTTTTCTTGCTTCTCTTGCAAGTTGCTCAACTTCTTTGCTGACTTTCCAAGCTTCTTCTATTATTATGAATTCGCTAAAGTTTCTTAGTTTTTGTTTTGAGATCTCTCTTTTTAGTTTTTGAATTTCCTTCTTTGCAATCTTTATTCTTTTCTCTTCATCAAAATCTTTTAGATTTATTGTTTTTGCGAGTGTCTCAGAATATTCATTGTTCCAATCTATAACTCTAACCTTTATTCCATTTAAGATCGCTCGATAAGCAATGCTTTTAGCAAGAAAAGTTTTTCCATAGCCAGTTGGAGCAGTTATTGCAACATTATAATTGTTTTTGTTCTCAAAATTTAAAAAGAATAGAGAATTAAAATTAAGAGTTGTTCCAATAAATATTCCTTCTTCTTTGCAAATGTAATTTTCCTTAGAATAAAAAATAAATTTTAAACTCTCAAAGATTTTTGTATTCATTTAAACCACTTGGAAAAATTGCAATATCTATCGCTCTGTTTATTTCTTCATCACAAATTATTCTTGTGCTAGCTCCAAGAATCGCTTGAGCAGCATTGCAAAAGCTCTTTGCTCTTTCATAAGCTTTAGCTATAGCTTCGTTTTCAGAATTTCCCTCAGCTGAAACAAAAGCAAAAAAGAAAGCATTCAATGGATTTGCTAAGCTTATTCTATTTATCTCTTCATCTATTTCTGCGATTTTTCTAGAAATTATTTCTTTATCCTTTTCTTTTTGTAGTTTTAGCTCAAGCATTGCTCTTTTTACCTTTAAATCCTCTATTAGCTTATCAGCATTTTCTTTGCTTAAAACTAGTTCGAGCTTAAATGGAAAATCTATAACTTCTAAAAGTTTTTTTATTTCATTTGGGCTTTCTCTTTTAAAGATAAGTTCTATTACAAAAGATGCTCTTTTTGGGTCTTCTGTTATTATACAATTTCTTTCTTTTGAAAGCTTGTAATGAGTAAGCTTTTGTCCAAAGCCAAAAAAGCTTGAAAGCAGAGAAAAGAAAATATAGCCGTAGTTAAAGCTTAGAACACAAATTAAGAGAAAGAAAAAGGACAAGATTATTAAAGTGGAGTTGAGTGTAAAGAAAGAAATTAAGCTAAGAATACTTGCTAAAGAAAAACTTGCAATTGCAATCTGTTTATTTTTTATATCTTCAATTCTCATTATACCACGTTTATTTTGAATTGAATCTCATTTCCAAGTAGTTGAGAAATCTCTCTTGTTGAAAGCCAGGCAAGAGAAAGACTAAAAGCTGGAATAAAAATTGACTTTATTAAAAGATAACCAATAAATTCAAAGGTTTTTGAAAAAATTTTTGAAAAATAATCTTTGATTTGGTTTATTATAGCTTCACCGTTTTGGATTATGCTTGTTGAATTTGTATTTGTTAAACTTGAATTTGTTGATGATGTTATAGCTTGATTCAAATCACTTAGATCAAAATTTATAGTTGTATCCTCAAATAGCAGAGCATTCATAAAATATGTAAGTGGAAAAATATAGCAAAAGGAAACAAAAAACGCAAACAAGGCTGAGCCAAGCTTTCTTGTTGCAATAAAGCTTCTCAATATTAAAGAGATAGGTAATAGAATGCTTGGACCAATTGAAGCAATAAAGAGAATCAAATAGCTTTGGGCTGTAATGCTAATCAAAGAAAGAGAAAGAGAAGAAGAAAAAATAGAAAGAATTGAAAAAACAGAAGAGAAAACTTTTGAAAAATCAAATATAAGAAAGTTAAATCCGCTTATTAGACCAAGTACTCCATTTATGAAAACAATCGAAAGGAGCATAGAGATTATTTGGCTTGCTAATGAAGGATAAGATTTTCCATTCAAAAAATAATGGTCACCTACAAGAAAGGAATAAGCAAAACAGCTTGCATAATTATAAGAAATGCTGCTTGGACAATTTTGTTGGGAAGTGTTTGCTATTTCATTTACAATTTTTTGAACAATTCCATTGTTTCCAAAAAGCAAAAAAGCTGAAGCAACAAGAAAAGAATTGAAGAAAGTTTCAAGAACTTCGAGCTTAGCAAAATTTTTTAACTTTTCATTATCAAAAATCTCAGCTATACCAAAAATTATTCCGCTTATACAAAACATTATTGCTATTATTTCTATTGCTATTTCAAGCATTTTCTCAGCTTGAATTAACTATTTTTTGAGCTATTCCAGCGAGATTACTTGAAGCAAGAGTTAGAACTCCTACAACAATTGCACCTATTATTAAGTTTATTGCTGCTGCTTGAAGTTTTGCTTTATCATAATAAGGCATAAGCTGAGCGAGGGCATAAACTATTCCTGCGATTGCAAACATAATACTACTCATTACTGGCCCAATTTCTTTTAAAGAATCTCTAACATCTTGCAAGAAGCTAAGTACACTTGCTTTTGTAATTAAAAGAAAAAATGTTCCTATTATAAAGAATCTAATCAAAATTTGTTTATTCATTTTCTCACTTATATATTTTAATAAACTTTAATTTATAAAGTTTTCTATGAATAAATCGGTGCTAAGGAAATAAAGGGCCGTGGGTAGGTGCAATTTGTGGATTACAATCCACAAAATGCTTGCATTTTATGGATTTTAGTAAACAAAATGCAAAGATTTAAATACTTTGCTTTCCTATTATTGTTATGGAATCTAGGGTATTCTCGAAGATTGTTGAAGAAAGCGAAAAAAGAATAAATGAAGCAAAGAGATATACAAAGCATAGGTACCTATATAGCACAATAAAAAAAGAAATGGGTAAAGGCTACATAATTGGCATATATGGACTTCGCGGAATTGGAAAAACAGTTTTAATGCTTCAACTTGCTCAGGAACTTAAAAATGTTTTATATGTATCTGTAGATGCTACTCCATTAGCGAATTATAGCATTTATGAAATCGGTGAAGAAGCGTTTAATAGAGGTTTTGAGTACTTATTTATTGATGAAGTACATACAAAACCATCATGGACCTATGACCTAAAAACTCTGTATGATGAAGGGCATATAAATATAATATTTTCTGGTTCTTCTGCCGCGGGTGTTAAAAAGGGTGCTGACCTTAGCAGAAGAGTCATCATGCACGAATTGCTTCCACCTTCGTTTAGAGAATTTTTGAACATAAGGTATAATGCCAACATAAAAAAGCTTGATCTTTCTGAGTTATTTGAAGAAAAGAAAAGGAAAGAGTATGCTATAAAATATTCAAAATGGAGCTCTTATAGGCATGATTTCTATACATTTGGCGGTGTGTTATACGATGCAAAGATAGGTTTCCCAAGCCCGATACTTAGCACTCTCGAAAGAATAATAACTGTTGACCTTGCCTCTTTAAGAGCAGTGGATAGTGGTCTTATAAATGACGTTTATAAACTTCTTTACAGGATAGCCGAAGCTGGACCATATGAAATAAGCTATTCAAGCCTCGCAAGTTACGTTGGGTTAAGTGTCAAAACCATTATCAATATAGTTAAAGACCTTGAAAAAGTCGGTCTACTCAAGCTCGTTTATCCACAAGCTGGTGGAGTTAGAAAGGAGCCAAAAGTTTATTTCAGGATTCCTTTCAGGTCCGCAATTAATGAAAGTAAAGGTATACAAACAGGAATAGGTATAGCTAGAGAAGAATTTTTTGTAAACAATGTAAATGTAAGTAACTATATAAAAACTAAACGTGGTGAAAAAACACCGGATTTTATTGTAGAGAATAAAAAAATTGAAGTTGGTGGTGCATGGAAAACAAATTATCAAGGTGCAGATTTCTTAGCTGTTGATGAAAACGATTTTCTAGGGAATAAAATACCTCTCTTTTTATTTGGTTTCCTTTATTGAACTTTTATGCAATTTTATTCTTTTTCTCAAACAAAAGTTAACCAATTCAGATATTTTTTATCTTCTCCTCTTACAATCTTTTCATATTTCTCTTTTACCTTTTTTGTTATCGGACCAATTCCATCTGTTATTTTTCTGTTATCTACTTCAAGTATAGGAGTTATCTCTGCTGCTGTACCACAGAAGAAAAGTTCATCTGCTGTGTAAAGTTCTTCTCTACTTATGTGCTCTTCTCTTGCCTCAAGCTTTAGGTCTTTTGCAAATTCAAATATACTTCTTCTTGTTATTCCAACCAAAACAGAATCATCTTCGCTTGGTGTTTTTAAGATTCCATCCTTAACAACAAATATATTCTCTCCAGGACCTTCGCTCACATAACCTTCGTAAGAAAGAAGAATCGCTTCGTCAGCACCTCTTGCTTTTGCTTCAATTGTTGCAAGTATCGAGTTTAAGTAGTTTGCACTTCCTTTTGCTTTTGGTGGCATTGAAAAGCTATGTATCCTTTTCCAGGATGAAACAATACATTTAACCCCTTCTCCTTTTAGATATTTCCCAAAAGGAATAGAAGCAACTGCTATACTAAGTTCACCCCTATCAGCTAAGCCAATTTTTGGGTTTGGATAGAATGCAAAAGGTCTAATATAATAATCTTGTTCTCCATTTTCTTCAATGTTTGCCCTTAGGTTTTCTATTACTCCTTTTTCAACTTCCTTTGGGTCCATCCTAGGTTGCATCCCATAGATTTTCATACTTTCAAAAAATCTCTCTACATGCTCATTTAGTCTAAAAATTGCTACTCCTTTTTTTGTTTTATAAGCTCTTATTCCTTCAAAAACAGCATCGGCATATTGCAAAGAATGTGCAAGTATTGGAACCCTAGTTTCTTTTTCATCAAAATTTTTCCCATTAAGCCAAATTTTCATAATTCTATTTTAAAATGAAATTTAAAAAACTTTTCCAAATACCTTTAGCAAAGTTTTAAAGATATTAAATCCATAAAATAAAAAGGTAGAATGAAAATTTCTTTTTTAGGAGGAGCAAGAGAAGTTGGGAAAAGCTGCATCCAAGTAGATGATGAAATCTTGTTAGATTGTGGTGTAAAAATTGGCACAAATGAAAAACCAATCATAGAAAACCCAGAAAAGATAAAAGCGATTCTCTTGACTCATGCTCATCTTGATCACTCCGGTTACATCCCTTTTCTTTTAAAGGAATCAAAACCAACAATCTATGGGTTAAAACCAACAAGTGAGCTCTCACAAATATTGATAAGCGATTTCATAAAGCTTCAGAAAGAAGAAATCCAAGAAAAAATCTCTTCAAAAGACCTTCAAAATTTTATACTCAATTTTAGAAACGTAGAATTCAGGAATTATGAGTTGCTTGGAAAGAAAGTTAGCTTTTTTAGAGCTGGTCATATACTTGGAAGCGCAATGATAAAAGTAGAAAATACTCTTTACACTGGTGACTTTAATTTAAGAGCTTCTAGACTTATAGAAAGTGCTTATACAAATATTAAAGCTGAAAATTTAATAATAGAATCAACATATGCTGACCAAAATTTTCCTAGCCAAAAAGAGATTATAAGTAATTTTATAAAAAGTATAAACTCAACTTTAAAAGAAAATGGAAAAGTGCTAATACCTACTTTTGGTGTTGGGAGAAGCCAAGAGATTTTGTTTATAATCGAAAGCTACATGCGTTCTGGCTTAATTCCAAAAGTTCCAATTTATATAGAAGGGATGATAGCAAAAGCAAATAGGATATTCCGCCACAATGTAATTTATTGCAAAAATGAAATTCAGAAAAGAATATTAATGAGCGAAGATGATCCTTTCAAAAGTAAATTCTTCAAAAAAATCTCAAGAAGGGAAAGAAAAAAAGCAATGGAAGAACCTTGTATTATAGTAACAACAAGTGGAATGCTTACTGGTGGTCCAGTAATGGATTACTTAAAGCTCCTTGCAAATGATGAAAAAAGCAAAATAATGCTTGTTGGTTATCAAGCACAAGGAACAAATGGAAGAAAACTACTTGAAGGAGAAAGAGAAATAATTGATAAGCAAAAAGATCAAAAAATAGAGATAAAAATGAAAGTTGAGCTTCATCATCTTTCATCACATGCTGACCGTGAGCAAATAGTAAGGCTCATTAAAACAATCAAACCAAAAAGAGTATTCTTTGTGCATGGAGAAGAAAATAAAGCTTTACAAATAGCGAAGTATTTTGAAGAAAATGAAAAAGAAATTGAAGTTTATGTTCCAAAAATTGGAGAAGAATTTAACGTTTAACAACAAAAACAGCTTATTTATTTTTGAGAATATTTATTGCCTTTATCATCGATTATCGTTATTGCTCCAACTGGACAATTCATTATGCATGCTTGGCAAAGGACACATTTTTCTGGATGTACTGGGTTACTTTTTCCATTTTTCATTTCATAAACTGAATTTGGACAAACTGCAACACAAGTACCACAGCCTATACATTTCTCTGGGTCTACTATAATTTTCATATTTTCTTTTCAAAAATTGTGTTTTTAACCTTTTCGTAGCGGTGGGCCATAGCCTGCCTTTTGTTTTGGTAGCATTTGACTATGCGGTTAAACCTTGCATTTTCATCGCATTTTCGGCTGGCACGTTTCAACCCTCGCTGAGAATCTCATCGAATCATCCTCATCTACTCAGTTTGGGTATCGTTTCTGCTCCAGCCTATAGGCCTTAAGCCCAAAATGCTCAAATGGGCAGAGCTTCCTCCCTTTCGGGTAAGCTACCCACCCACCGCCACATAATTATTATAAACTTTTGAATTTAAAATATTAATTCGGTGAGAAAATGAAAATAAATGAAGAGGATAAAGCTTATTTGGTAAATTTATTTTCACAGCAATTAAAGGAAAAAGTGAATTTAATCTTTGTTGAAGGTGAAGAAGAAGTTTCAAAAGAGATTAAAGAGCTTTATGAAGACATTGCTTCTCTTGATCAAAGGATAAATATTGTTAATTATCAAAAAGATTCAAAAGAAGCAAAATTTCTAAAAGCCGAGCTTACTCCTGCTACAATAATTGGTGGTAAAAAGATTTTTAATGCTAAGTTTTATGGCGCTCCATCTGGGTATGAATTTACTGCTTTAATTGATGATATAATAGATGCAAGCAGGGGTGAAACAAGGTTAAAACAGAAGACAAAAGACTTTATAAAAAGTATAGAAAAAGACATTGATATTAAAGTCTTCGTAACTCCAACTTGTCCATATTGCCCAAGAGCTGTAAGGACTGCTCATCAATTTGCGATGGAAAATCTAAAAATAAATGCAAGCATGATTGAATCAATGGAGTTCCCAGATCTTGCTGATAAGTATGCAGTAATGGCTGTCCCAAAGATTGTTATAAATGACTCTATTAGTTTTGAAGGTGCGCTTCCAGAGGAATTTTTTGTAGAGCAAATAAAGAAAGTTCTCTAGGGTTCTAGCCTATTTATTACCCTTGGGAATGGAATCGCATCTCTTATATGGTTAAGGTTAAGAACCCATTTTATAAACCTTTCAATTCCTAGTCCAAAACCACTATGTGGAACAGAACCATATTTTCTTAGATCTATATACCAATAATAATCCTTTGGATTTAGCTTAAATTCTTTTAAGCTTTTTAATAGCTCATCTAGCTTCCAAATTCTTTCGCTTCCTCCAATAATCTCGCCATGACCATGTGGGGCTTGCATATCAGCACAAAGTGAAAGTTCTGGGTTTTTTGGATCTCTTGCCATATAAAAGGCTTTTATTTTATAAGGCCATCCATAAACAAATATTGGTTTGTCTTCATCCTTTGTAAGAATTTTTTCATCTTCTGCTCCAATATCATCTAACCATTTCTTTTCTGCCCCATGAGAATTCAAAAATTCCAAAGCTTCTTTGTAACTTATCCTTTTAAATGGTGGTTTTATACTTTTCAAATAGTTAGGATCAACATTAAAGAATTTAAGAAGGTCTTCGTGTTTTGAAAGCTTTTGACAAACATAGCTTACCATTTTCTCTTGAAACTTCATGTTTTGCTCATTATCAAAGTAAGCCATTTCAGCTTCAAGATGCCAGTACTCAGCAAGATGCTTAATTGTTCTTGATTTTTCTGCTCTAAAAGATGGAGCGATAGCATAAACCTTTTCAAGAGAGGTTATCATTACTTCTAAGTAGAGCTGAGAAGATTGAGTTAAATAAGCTTTGTCATCAAAATATTTTATTGGAAATAGAGTTGCTCCTCCTTCACAGCCGGCTTTTGTGATCATTGGTGGTGAAACTTCGTAAAAGCCTTGTTTTTCAAAAAATTCTCTAAAGTATTTAAGAACAAGAGCTCTTACTTTCATTATATTTTGCATCTTTAAGCTTCTAAGCCAAAGATGTCTATTGTCTAGTAAAAATTCTTCACTTTGGTATTCTGTAATTGGAAAAGGTTGGGATATGTTTATATTTCTAAATTTTGTCGCTTTTATCTCATAACCTGTTGGGGATCTTTCCTCTTTTTGAAGAATTCCTTCAACTTTTACACTAGATTCTATATCAGTAGCATCTGCTTCTTTCCAAGATTCTTCATCAACTTTGTCCTTAGCAATAACACTTTGAATTATCCCATTGCTATTTCTTATTATTATAAAGATAAGACCTCCGCTACTCCTTTTTCTGTAAACCCATCCTCTTACTGCAATTTTCTTCCCAACTTTTTTCTCAAGTTCAACCATACTTACACACTCGTGTAAATATTATCATAATCTGACCATTTACCTGTTGTACCGTTATTATAAATATAAAACCAAACTCCATTTTGAGTTTTTGTTACTTGTGTAAAGTACACTCCCCAAGTTCCATTAAAAGATAAAAATTGGTTAAATGGTGAATTGAGGTAAGTACTCCCATTCCACACACCAAGCCTGCAACCAGAACCTTTGCAAGCAAAAGAAATAATTTCACCGGATATAACATTAACTGGTTTAATAGCGCATACAAGCCCACATGTTGGGTTAGTTGAGTTGATTCTAAGTGCTGAAAAGCTTCCATATCCATTAACAAAGTTGCCAGTTGAGCCTGAACAACAATCAATAGTCCAACCATTTAATCCTTGTTCAAAATCTTCGAACTTTCTCATAAATGTTAATGTAACAGATTGAGTTGCTGTTGAAAAACCAGGATATGTTGCTGCAATTTTAACTTTTATTGGAGAAGAAATCGGTGCTGTGGTTTTAGCATAGACAACAGCTATTCCAGAAGCATTTGTTACAGAAATATTTGGAAAGATTACTACCCTTGAATCGTTTGAAGAAAAGCTTACTTGCATACCTCTTTGTGGAAAGTTGTTTATCTTTAGTAATGCATTTATTTTTAATGGTGTTACTCCATCACCTGGCCAAGACCCACTGTAGGAATTTGTAGACAAAGAAAGTGAAGAGGAAGTTAAAGAAGTTTGTGAAATTGTTGGAGAAAGTACCAGGTCTGCAATGCCGCTCGCATTGAATCTTTGATTTGCATAAATAAATGGAATTCGAATATTTACCCTAAAAGTATCACCAACATTCATTGAAGGTAAAGTTACATTTGCTATGCATATCGCTGTTGCTCCTGGCACAAGATTGCTTGGAAGACAAGTACCATTAAAAGAAGTTGTATAATAAGTCACATTAAAAGAATTTTGTGGAAAGCTTATTGTTTTTGAAAAAGAATTTGTAACGTAAAGAAGAATATAACTTGGTACTGCTGAATTTCCTTTTATAGCTATTGCTGTTGAACAATAAAGGCTCGAAATGCTACAAGAACCGCTAACATAAGAAGTTGGATTTTTAAATAGAAAATATGAGTATAAAGCTGCAATTGCAATCCCAATAACAGTTAGTGCAAAACCATAAGTAATTAAAAATTCAATAGCACTCTGGCTCTTCATAACATCTTTTCTCAAATTTGTATTTAATTTTTTGTATTTAATTTTTTATTTGTATTTAATTTTTCTGAAATTTAGAAGAAAGATAAAATTTTAAATGTTATCTCTGATATTATATTGTGGGGAGATGGACGAAGAATTTGTTCCAAGGATAATGGCTGTGGGTGTTGGTGGGGGAGGTTGTAACAGCGTAAATAGAATTTATAAGTATGGAATTAAAGGTGCTGAGCTTGTTGCAATAAACACAGATGCTAAACATCTTCAACTCATGCCAAGTGGGATAAGAAGGTTATTGATTGGAAAAAGTTTAACACGTGGTTTAGGTGCAGGAGGCTTTCCAGAAGTTGGGATGAAGGCTGCTGAAACAAGTAAAGAAGAGCTTAAAGAAATTTTTGATGGGGTACACCTTGTTTTCTTAACTGCGGGTATGGGTGGTGGAACTGGAACTGGTGCAGCACCTGTTGTTGCTGAAGTTGCAAAAGAACAAGGAGCAATTGTTATAGGTGTAGTAACATACCCATTTGAAATCGAAAGGGTAAGAATAAAAATTGCTCAGCAAGGAATAAATGAACTTAGAAAGAAAGTTGATACTTTAATAGTAATCGATAACAATAGACTTGTAAAACTTTTCCCGAATCTACAAATAGAAAATGCTTTCCAAATGGCAGATGAAATAACTGCAAAAGCAATAAAAGGGATTACTGAAACAATAACCCAGCCAAGCTTAATAAATCTTGATTTTGCAGATGTAAGAACAATAATGAGAAATGGTGGACTTGCAATGATAGGTGTTGGAGAAGCAAGAGGAGTTGATAGGGTAAAGGATGTGGTTGATAACACATTAAAAAACAAACTTCTTGATGTTGATTATTCGACCTCTACTGGGGTCTTAATCCACTTAACTGGTGGTAATGATTTAACCCTTGGAGAAGCAAATAGAATAGGAGAGCTGTTAACAGAAATGGTTCCTTCAAATGCTTATGTTGCATGGGGCGCTAGGTTAGACCCAACTTATGAAGGAAAGGTAGAAGCGGTTGCTATATTTGTTGGTGTAAAAGGAGGTTCATTTGTTGGAAAAATTGAAGAAGAAGAAAAAGGAGGTGTTGAAATTGAAGAAATCTAAAACAAATATAAAGTTTAGTAAGAGTTTTATAGCTTCAATATCAACAAGTCTTTTCTCGCTAGCTGCTATAATTTATTATATTGTAACATTTTCTGCTTCAGAAATTTTCTTTATACTAGCGTTACTTGCATTAATCTCGTTCCTCTCCTTTGGTTATTTTGCAATGAAAGAAAAAGAATAAAAAGAAAGAAAAAATTGAAGAAAAATTTAAAATCAAAAATGCAAAAACTTTTGTATGGAACTTAATTCTGTTGAAGAGTCTATACTAAAATTTTGGGAAGAAAACAGTATTTACGAAAAAGTAAAAAATAGGTATAAACCGAACAGTAGGAAAGAGATATTCTATTTTTTGGATGGACCTCCATATGTGAGTGGTGACCTTCATCCTGGCCAGATATGGGTAAAAAGTTTAAAAGATGCTATACTACGCTACAAGAGGTTTTTTGGTTACGTGCATGATAGGCCAGGGTATGATACTCATGGTCTTCCAATAGAAACAAAAGTTGAAAAAAAGCTTGGGATAACAAACAAAAAGGAGATAGAGGAAAAGGTTGGTGTTGAAAACTTTATTAATGAGTGTAAAAATTTCGTTAATGATTACAAAGCAAAAATGGAAAGGGATTATAAGAACTTTGGTATTTGGCTGGATTGGAATGACCCTTATGTTACCTATTCAGATAATTATATTTCAAAAACTTTATTAACTATAAAAAAAGCCAATGAAAAAGGCTTGTTAGAAAGAGGTTTTAAACCAATTGCTTACTGTCCAAGGTGTCAAACTGCGCTTGCAAACGCTGAACTTGTTTATAATGAAGTAGAAGACACTGCAATTTTTGTTAAGTTTAAAATAAAAAGTTCTAATATAGAAGAGCTCAAAGGAAGTTACTTTGTTGCTTGGACAACAACCCCATGGACTTTAATTGCGAATGCTGCACTTGCAATTAACCCTGATGAAAATTATTCTATTCTTGAGATTGATAACCAAAAGATAGTTGTAGCTTCAAAAAGAGTAGAGTATATAGAACAACTTTTAGGAAAAAAAGCTAATAAAATAAAAGAAGTAAAAGGAAGTGAAATAGAAGCAACTTATGAACCTTTATTTGACTTGCAAATACAAAAGTTTAAGCATAAAATTGTTAAAAGTTCTGAAATTGTTTCAATGGAAGAAGGGAGCGGAATTGTACATATAGCACCAGGTCATGGACCAGAAGACTATTTACTTGGAAAAAAGGAAAAACTTAAACTTCTGAGCCAAGTGGATGAAGAGGGTAAATTTACAAGTGAAGCTGGAAAATACGCTGGAATAAAAGTTCTTGAAGCCAATAAACAAATAATTGAGGATCTTCTAAAAGATGGAAAAATAATAAAAGTCCAGAAAATAAAGCATAGCTACCCACATTGCTGGAGGTGTGGCTCACCTTTAATTTTTATATCTTTACCACAATGGTTTATAAAAGTAACAAAACTAAAGAAAAAGCTAGTAAAAGAAGTTGAAAAGATAAAATGGAAACCAGACTCTTTAAAGCTCGCTTTCTTAAATTCGCTACAAAGTGCAGATGATTGGACAATATCTAGACAAAGATACTGGGGAATTCCTTTACCAATTTGGGTATGCGATAAATGTGGTAAGATTGAAGTTTTAGGAAGTAAAGAAGAAATAGAAAAAAGGTCTGGTAAACAAATAAAAGAGCTACATAAACCTTATATCGATGAAGTTGTCTTAAAATGCGAATGTGGAGGAGAAATGAGGAGGATAAAAGATGTTCTTGATGTTTGGGTTGACTCTGGTAATGCAACATGGGCAAGTTTAAAAGATAATGAAGAACTTTACCCAGCTGATTTCATTGTTGAAGGAAAAGACCAGATAAGAGGCTGGTTCTATTCACTTCTTGTTTGTGGAGAGATAGTTTTTGGAAAAATCCCATATAGAATGGTAATGAGACATGGCTTTATCCTTGATGAACAAGGAAGAGAGATGCATAAAAGCCTTGGAAATTTTGTCCCTCTTGATGAAGTACTCAAGCGCTCAAGTAGAGATGCTTTTAGATTCTGGCTACTTTCACATCCTTTTGAAGAAGACTTGTCATTTAAGTGGAAAGAAATAGAAGACAACAACAACTTTATGCTGCTTATTTTTAATTTAATTAAATTAGCAAACGAAGTAAAAGTTTATTCTTCAAAAAGTTTGAAACCAAAGTATAAAGAAGACGAATGGTTAATCTCAAAAACAAATTCACTAATAGAGGAATGCAACGAACATTATAAAAATTATGATATTTACTTGGTTGCAAAAGCTTTAAGAGAATTTTTTGTAGAAGATATAAGTAGGTTTTATGCAAAAATCTTAAAAGAAAGAATAAAGAAAGACAAAAAACCAGATAGTTCAGCTTTTCTTTATGCGTTAAAGAACGCATTTCTACTTCTTTCTCCAATTTCACCAATGATAAGTGAATATGCTTACCAGCAAATCTGGCGTGAAGAAGATCAAAAAGAGAGTATATTCCTATTAGATTTCCCAAAAGAAAATAGAAAAAGAATAAACAAAGATTTGGAAAATGAATTTGAAGTTTTAAGAGAAACAATTTCAGCAGTATTTGCTGAGAAGCAGAAAAAAGGAATAAAGCTTAGGTGGCCCGTACAAAAAGTAAAAATTTATACTTCTAAGGATATTGAAAAATACGCAGAAATAATAAAAGTGCTCGCAAATGCAAAAGAAATTGAATTCAAAAAAGAAGAAGAGAAAAAGTTAAAACCAGTCTTTGAAAAAATTGGCCCTGTGTTTAAACAAAAATCAAATGCAATTGCTGAAAAAATAAAGCAACTAACTATGGAAGATTTGGAAAGAAGCGGATTTAATATACAAGTAGATGGTGAAAATTTAAAGATAACAAAAGATATGGTAAAAGAAGTTGAAAAAGAAGGAAGCTTTAAGTATGGAAACATAGAAATAGAAGTTGGAAATATAAAAGATTTTGAAAAAGAGATTGTACAAAAGGAAGTTACAAGATTAATTCAGGCAACAAGAAAAGAGCTTGGACTAAAGAAAAAAGATGTTATAGAAGCTTTTATTAAAGGGGCTGAAGGGATAGATACTAAAAGAATTGAAAAAGAAACTTATACAAAAATTATAAATAACAAAAAAGAAAATCCAAAAGCGAAAAAAGCAATAAAGGTTTTTGAAAAAGATATTGAAGTTGAGTTTTATGCGTAAATCTGACTTTGTAACAATTTTTAGGATCTTTTTAGTTTTCGTATCTTTCGCGCTACTTTATTTCAATGATTTGTGGGGCTTAATTTTAATTCCAATTGCTTTTTTCTTAGATTCTGTTGATGGTTTTTTAGCTAGAAGAGAAGAAGAAAAGGAATATGGTAAAAGATTAGATGTTGCTGGAGACAGGATAACTGAATACTTTTACTATCTTCTCTTTACAGTTAAAGGTCTTATTCCAATTTTTGTTTTTCCAATAATAATCACTAGAAATTCTCTTGTAGATACTTTCTTTTATACTCCAAAAAAGAATTTTTCAACAACAAAAACAGCACTTGCAAGATTCTTTTCTTCATCTAGATTTTCAAGATTTCTCTATGGTTTCTTGAAAGCAGTAACCTTCTTTTATTTAGGTTGTGTACTCTTGTTTAGTTTCCCAATAATCTTTGGATATATTTTGGTAGCGATAATTGTTATCTTTTCAGTAATCCGTGGAACTGCAGATATCCTTGAATCCTTCTCCTGACTTAACTCCGCTCGCGGGAAGTCCCCTTTCGAGATATGGGGGAGCTCAAATGGAAGCCCCATCCGTAAGGGTGGGGTAGTTCACTTAATAAATTAATAGAAAAGCAGCAGACTAAACTTTTAGATACCAAGTTTTGCACTCATTGCCAAAAAACCTGCAACTTAAACATTTTTGCATTTCTTCTCTTGGCACTGGTAAAGCTTCCCTTTTTCCTTTCCAATAATTCATTGCAAAATTTATCATTTGGTTAAATTCATCTTCATCAAATCTAAAACCTTTTCTGCCAATTGTTTTACCTGTATACTGATCAATAAACTTTACTTCTAAAATCTCTGAGACTTCACCAAGTCTCATTATCTTTTCATATGCTTCTCTAGCAATATCAAAAAGTTCATTCTCGTTTATACCTCTTACTTTAAGCTGCCTTTCGAACTCGCCGCTTATTTTTAATTTCTTTAAACCAAAAAAGTTTGTCACATTCCTTAGAGAAAATTTTCCAGAAATAGAATCTTCTAAGAGTTTTTTGTAAAGAAAAAGTTGCACCTTAATAATTCTTTCAAAATATTCACTTATTGGGGCTTCTGTTGCCCTTGTCTTTACTTCAATTATAAAATTTTTCCCTTCTCTTTTTTGAAGCTCATCTATTTGTCCTGTAATAAAAAAACCGCCAAGAGAACCAAATATCGGCACTTCTCTAGCTATCCCTTCTCTCTGAAGGTGCTCAAGAGTTTTTGAAAGGTTAAAAAATTTTATAAAAAGAGTATCCGCAAAGTTTATCGGTTCTATATCAACTATCTTTTCAACTTCTCTTTCAAGCTCCTCGTGTAACTCTTTTCCTTTTCTCTGCTCTTCAGATGTTTTTTTGCCATAGATATAAGTTAATTCCAATTTCTTCTCGCACCAAAATTGGGAAGCTATATCACTTACACTTATACTTTTTTTCTTAAACTTTTCAAGAGGTAACATCAGCCCGCCTATCTTTCTTCATTGCAATGCTCCGCGATCACCTTTTTTCATCACATTTGTATTTTTTTATTGCAAGTAAATAAAGTTTAGCTTATAATAGATTTAGCATTTAATGCTTTGAAATCTTTTCTCTTAGAAAGATCCTCCCAACAATCCTTGCATATATAAATCGTTTGCTTTCCTACTTTCTTCTGGCTTTTTATACAAGAGTAGCAGAGCTTCCTTTTGCAGTAGTAGCACTCTACATAAGTATGAATCGGTTTTTTACATCTTTCGCAAAGCATATTTTCTTTTAGCAATTTGAATATAAAAAAATTTAGTTAAAATTTAAAATTCAAGGTGTGAAAATAATTCTATGCTATTCGAGGAAGTTGTGGAATTAGCGAAAAGAAGGGGTTTTTTCTATCCTGGAGCAGAGATTTATGGTGGAATTGGTGGCTTTTGGCATTATGGCGCTGTTGGAACATTACTAAAGAAAAAAATAGAAAATGAATGGAGGAATTTCTTTATAAAAGAAGAAGGTTTTTATGAAATCGAAGGAAGCAATATAATGCCAGAAAAAGTTTTTGTTGCTTCTGGACATCTCCAAAGTTTTTCTGATCCAATAGTACAATGTAAAAAATGTAAGGCCCTTTTTAGAGCTGATAAATTAATAGAAGAACAAGCTGGAATCTTTCTTCCCGAAAGAGCAACTCTTGAAGATTTTAACAAAATAATAAAAGAAAAGAATATAAAATGTCCAAAATGTAATGGCGAACTTGGGGAAGTAAGATTTTTCAATTTGATGCTTAAAGTAAATGTTGGCCCAACGGAAAAAAGTGAAGTTGCTTATTTAAGACCAGAAACATGCCAAGGAATATTTGTAGATTTTTTAAATGTTTACAGAACCTGTAGAGCAAAACTTCCTTTTGGAATTGCTCAAATTGGAAGAGCTTTTAGAAATGAAATTTCTCCAAGGCAAGCATTATTAAGGCAAAGAGAATTTACACAAGCTGAAGCGGAAGTTTTCTTCAACCCAAAAAATGAAAACATTGATAATGAAAAATTTGAAAAAATAAAAGATTATAAGCTAAACATTTGGAACCAGCAACTAAATCAAATAACGGTTAAAGAGCTTTCAGAAAAAATAAAAAGCAAACTTATCCCTTATTACCTTGCAAAAATCCAACAATTTGTAAATGGAATAGGTATACCCTTAGAGAATATAAGATTAAGAGAGCTAGAAGAGGATGAAAAAGCTTTTTATGCAAAATATGCTTTTGATTGTGAAGTAAAAACTCAAATAGGCTGGGTTGAGCTTGTAGCAAATAACTACAGAAGTGATTATGACTTAAACTCGCATATGAAGCTAAGCAAAAAGGACTTGAGTATAGTTGAAGGAAATGAAAAAATTCTTCCTCATGTTTGGGAAATCTCTCAGGGGATTGATAGGACTCTTCTTTGCCTCATGCTACAACATTACCACAAGAAAGAGGAAAGGGGTTGGGAATGGTTTAGTTTTCCTCCAAAAATTTCACCTTATGTTGCTGGAGTTTTTCCATTAGTCTCAAAAGACGATTTACCAAAGAAAGCAAAAGAGGTATTTGAAACTCTAAAAAACAAATTTGATGTATTCTACGATGAGGGTGGTTCAATCGGGAGAAGGTACGCAAGAGCTGACGAAATAGGAACATTCCTTGGGATAACAATAGATTATCAAACATTAGAAGACAATACAGTTACTTTAAGAAGCAGAGATACAACAAAACAAATTAGAGTAAAGATTGAAAATCTTGCTGAGATTATTGAAAAACTTATTAATGAAGAAATAGAATTTGAAAAGGCTGGAGAAGCTGTTTAGTTATGCAAAAAATAAAAGTATTCTTTAGAACTTTTGGTTGCACTCTTAACCAAGCGGATACTCTTTTAATGAAAAAGTTTTTAAACAAGGATTACATCGCAGAAGATTTAAAAACAAATGAAATAAGCGAAGAGTTAAAAAATGGTGTTGTTGTAGTTAATACTTGCGCTGTAAAGCTTCCAACAGAGCAAAAAATTCTAAACTACATTTCAAAACTTGAAAAATCAAAAATAAGAATTGTTGTTGCTGGTTGTTTAGCTCAGGCTTATCCTATGCTAATAAGAAAATATACAAAAGCTCCATTACTTGGTGTAGACTCTCTCGATAGAATAAATGATGCTATTCAAGATTCATTAAATGGAAAAATCACAAGTTACTTAGAAAGAAAAAGAATAGAAAGACTAGAAGCTGAACAATCTGGCCTAATAGCAAAACTTCCAATTCAAACAGGTTGCTTATCCTCTTGCTCGTTTTGTGCTACAAAGTTTGCAAGAAATCTTCTTTGGAGTGCTGATGAAAATAAAATAATTCAAAAGATAAAAGAATTTGCCCAAAAAAACTTTAGAGAAATTTGTTTAACTGGCCAAGACCTTGGAGCTTATGGAGCAGAGAGGAAAACAAACATTGCAAGATTAATGAAGAGAATAGGTGAAGGATGTAAAGATTATGAAGACAAGATAAGGATAAGGATTGGAATGATGAACCCACAGCATGCAAAAAATTTTATCGATGAATTATTGGAAGCTTATGATTACAAAATATTTTATAAGTTCGTTCATTTGCCAATTCAAAGTGGAAACGATAGAATCTTAAATTTGATGAGAAGAAACTACACAAAAGAAGAATTTTTAGAAATTGCGAAAGTTCTAAAAAAGAAAGGGGTAGAAATTGCTACTGATATAATAGTTGGTTTCCCAACAGAAAAAGATGAAGAATTTGAAGAAACTTTAGACGTATTAAAGAAAATTGAGCCAATTGTTACCAATGTTTCAAAGTTTTCTTTAAGAATTAATACTGAAGCAAGCAAAATGCAGCAACTTCCAAATAAAATAATAAAACAAAGAAGTGTTGAAGCGAGTTTGTTTGTAAGAAAGCTTCAGTTTCAAAAAAACATAAAAGATATTGGAAAAGTTTTTAGAGTTCTAATTACAGAAGAAAACAATGAAATAAAGGGAAGGAATCAAAATTATAAACAAATAATAATAAAAGGTGCAAAAAAAATTGAAGAAAGCTGGGTAAATGTAAAAATTTTTTCTGCTACCTCTACAAGCTTAATAGGAAAAATTGAAAATAATAATAACTAAAAGGTAGAAGAAAGCTTTAAAAATACAATTTCTGAAAAAAAATTGTGAAACTATGGAGAGTAAGGTAGTAAAAAAGATAATCCTTGGATTAAGTCTTTTAGGTATAGCATTCAGTGGATCAGCATCAACAATAGACACAACTGTTATATCATCACAGCTTTGTGAGGTAGTAAAAGCTATCAAAGGTATCGCAGTAGTACTTGCAGTAGCAATGTTTGTAATTGGTGGAATTCTTTATGCAGTTGGAAATCTATTAAGTGGTCAAATGAAGCAAAGTGCTCATGGATGGGCCCAGGGACTTATAATTGGTGGTGTTGTAGCATTGGTCTTAGTCATTATAGCTCAACCACTTGTAGGCATTTTCGCCCAGATGGGTGGCCTTACTTCAGTAAGCTGCTGATAAAGCGCTATAGATAAGTTATAATTTCTTTTTTTTGTTTGCTTTACTTAATTTTTAATAGTATAACTATTTTTAATTATTTTATCTGTGGAAGTGGTTACTTTCTTTTGTAGAAAGACAGAAAAATGATACCAACAACTGAAAATAAAATTTATGTTGAAAAAGAGTAATTCAAAGCTATTTGAAATGAAGATAAAGTAGAGTAGCTCTTTTGAAAGGCAATCTTGCAAATACTATAAGAATTTGGATAAAGAATGTTTGGATTGCAAGTTCCTTTGAATACCTTTGGAGGGTATGTTGAAGTAATGTTTAAGAAAACATTGCTTATATTTATTTTCTGCCCTGCTTTATTTTGGATTACAAAGTAGAGAGTAGCATTTGTTGAATTTAAAGAAATCAATGCATCGGTACAAGGAAAAGCTGGTGAAATAAAGCACGAAAACTTCTGTGTTGGCTTTGGAAGTGCGAAAAATATAGCTCCAAGTATCGCTATAGCTACTGTAATTATTACAATAGCCCAACCATAAGTAATCAAAAATTCGATTGCACTTTGGTTTTTCATATAAAGATTAGGGAAAAAAATATTAAATTCTTTTCCGTAATAGTTTTATGGATCCGATATCTGTTTTCTTCACGATCCTCTTCTTTCTAGTAATAGTAGGGTTTGTGTTCCTACTAACGAAATCCATCTTAAAAATCTTCTTTGTTTTAATTGCAAATACTATCGCGGGACTTGTTGCGGTATATGTGCTAAACTATTTTGGGATAAAGATAAGCATAACAATTGCGACTTTAGCTGCGATTGCCATTTTTGGTTTACCTGCTGTTGGAACACTTTTGCTATTGAAGATGTTACCATAAAATATTTTAAAAAGGAAAAGCAAAAATAAAATTGTGGAAAGAAAAGCAAAAAGGGGGAAAGAAGCAAAAGAATTACAAAAAAGAGAAAAGGAGGGACTAGAAGAAATAAAAAGGATTGGAAGGAAAAAAACAACACTCCTTTTGCTTGAGGGAAAAAAGAAAAATATCTTGCTTACCGGTGCTTCTGGCCATATTGGGAAAGTAGTTTTTAAAAAACTTTTAGAAAGAAATGAAAAAGTTACTGCTTTAACAAGAAGAGACTTGGAAGTAATCGGTGAAGATGTTAAAAAAGTAAGTGGAGATATCTCAGATCCTGACTTTTGCTTGGAGATTACAAAAAATATAGATGTAGTAATTCATCTTGCTGCTTTAGTTGGAAATTCATATAGCGCTTCTGAGTTAATGAAAGTAAATGCTCTAGGTACAAAGTATCTTTTAGAAGGATCATTGAAGAATGGTGTTGAACACTTTTTGTTTTGCAGTAGCATTGCAGTTTATCCAAGAAGGGTAAAAGGAATTATAGATGAAACAACACTTACGCTTGCAAGTGACAACTATGGGCGCTCTAAGGTTATTGCCGAATATTTTGTAAAAAATGCCCAAAAAGAAGGATTAAATACGACCATTATAAGGCCTGTGAATGCTTATGGCGAAACCTTTACTACCCCTTATTTTAAGATTTTTAGAATGATGGAAGAAGGAAAAATGAGGATAATTGGAAATGGAAAGAATGTAATGCCTTTTGTAAATATTGAAGATATTGCTGAAGCTTTTATCAGAGCAATGAAAAACCCTGTAGCTTATGATAAAATATACCTTTTGAGTGATAAGATTCAACTAACTCAAAAAGAACTTTTGGATTATACTGCCCAAGTTTTAAACACACCAAAACCCAAACAAATAAGTGTTTCGTTGGCAAAGCTTGCTTTCCAATTAGGATTGATAAAAGTAACGAAAGATGAATTTGAACTCTTTCTTAGTGATAGAAAAGTTGATACTTCAAAAATTTATAAAGAACTTGAGTTTGAACCAAAGGCAAATATTTGGGAAGGAATAAAAAATATGGTTGAACTTTATAAAAAAGAATTTTCTATCTAATCTCTTCGTATTCTTCTTTTGGTTTTTTGAATATCAAATACCTAAGGATGTTTGAAAAATGAAAAGTAAAAAATCTTAGAATTCCCCATTTTTTAACTCTCCTTTCACTTGAATACACAAATGCTTCCTTACTAAAAACAACCTTACCATGCTTACGAAGTCTTAAAGAAAAATCCCAATCTTCAAAAGTTTTAAATCTTTCATTAAATCCTCCTTCTTTTTCAAAAGCGGATTTTCTTACGGCAAAGTTCATACCCATTATTATTGGCCTTCTAAAAAAGAAGCAGAATCTTACAAATAAGTCACTTACCAACCAGTAACCAAGTTTATAAGTTAAACTTTTTGAAAAAGGTTTTACTGGCCCAGTTGCTGCAATTACCTTTTCATCCTTAAAAATTTTTGAATAAGTTTTAAGCAAATCTCTTGATGCTATTGTGTCTGCATCTAAAAAAAGTAAAATTTTACCTTTTGCTTGTTTTGCACCTTTATTCCTTGCAAGACCAACGCCTCTCTTTTTTTCAAATATTACTTTTGCTCCAAGTTTTTTTGCAATTTTTGAAGTCGAATCTTTACTATTATTATCAACAACTATAACTTCAAAATCTTTAAAACTTTGGCTATTCAAAGATTTCAGTGTTTTACCAATGTACTTTTCTTCATTTCTTGCGGGGATGATTACACTTATTTCCATGTAACTTTTTTGGATTTAAATTTAAAAATATTTTAGAAAAGTTTCTTTTGCTTTTCTTTTAAAACTTCTTCCTCTTTTATACCAAGTTCCTTTAAAATTTTCATTGCAGCTGGCAAAACCTGGTGATTTATATAATATTTTGAATCATAGTCCTTTGCAAATTCTTCAAGAGTTGCTTTTTCTGAGATTGTTGAACCCTGTTTTGTTATTATATAGCCAATTACATTCCCTTCAATTTCTTCTCTTCTCTTTTTTCCTTCTTTTATTGCTTTTAATGCTGCTGAAAGCTCTGGTGAAGTAACATCGTAACTTCTTAGATCTTTTCTTAATCTTGTGTAAATTACAAGGTCTTTTAAGTTTGCTTTTCCTTTTTCTAAATCATCAATTATTTGTTTCAATACTTTTATTGCTTCTTCCTTTTCACCTTTCTTTAGTATTGCTTCAAGCACCTTTTGCTGAGCTATCTTTGCTATTCTTGACCAATCTCTTCTTACAAATTCAAAACCTCTGATCTTTATTTTTCCATCTTCAGTAAGGAGAGCATACTTTTTCTTTGCTCCAACTTCCGTTTTTGTTTTCTTTGTTACAAAAACCCCTCTTGGATAAAAGCCTTCAAGTTCTAGCTCCATACCTTTTGGCAGCATTGAATTTACTTTTTTTGCAAAATTTATTGCATCTTCTTTTGTTTTATCCTTTAATTCAACAAATATCGAATCTGTATCGCCATAAATAACATTCATTCCTTCTTCCTCAGCCTTTTTGATTATAAGGTTTATGTAGTATCTTCCATAAGCTGTAATACTTTCTGCACATTCTTTTGAATAAAACCTGCTTCTTGCATAGCCTAAGTAGCCATAGAATGCATTTGCTACTATTTTTAATGCTTGTGACCTAGCAATTAGAATGATATTCTCTGGGTCCTTCTTAAGTTGTTTTTTTACCTCGGCTCTTTCATCAAGTAAAAGTTTTAATGCTTTTGGGATTGTAGCAATTGGTTGTTTTTTAAATTTTATGCCATTTGGAGCTATAAAGAATTCTTCTGTTTCCTTTGCTTCTTTTTCCTCTCCAATGTTTTCCTTTTCTTTTACAAGAGAGCTTGGGCTTATATTATGAGAAACTATTATTGAAGGGTACATACTTCTAAAATCAAAAACAACTATATTGTTATAGATTCCTGGTTCTGGTGTTTTTACAAAAGCTCCTTTTACTTGAGTTGTTATTCTTTTTTCAATTTCTTCGTTTGTTGGTCTATTTGGTATTATTTCATCGTTTTCAAAAGCTTTTCTAATAAGGAATAGCTCAACAAGTTGACCAGGAGTTGATGGAACAACTTCAAAAAGGGAAAAACCAACTATTCTTGAAAGCTCTATTTCTATTGGCAAAAATTCATCGACTATCTCCATTAAGCTCTTTGAATCATCAAAAGAATACTTACAAAGTTCATCTATATCATTTGAATCCCAATACTTATAGATCTCACTCTTTTCAATTGTTACTTTCTTTTTTCCTGTAAGCTCTTCATAAACCCTTTCTAAAGTAAATGAGGGGAGCTTAAGCAAATGTGCTTGCGCTCCAACAGTTGAAAGAAACTTTATAGCGTAATAAAAGTCTATACTTTGTTTGCCAACAATATTTACTGCTTTTACAAGACCCCTCCTTTCAATTTTATAATCTGGTTCTACACCAATCTCAAGTTTTATTTTGAGTTTTTCTGCTCTTTGCTTTAAATAAGGAAGGTCAAACAAAAAAGAATTGTAACCAACAAGAATATCATAATTTCTTGCTTCTTCGCAAAATCTTTTTATTAATTCTTTTTCATTTTTTACAACTTCTACAAAATTAAGATTTTGTTTTGGTTGTTTGGTTGTCAAAACTTTTGCTTTATCTTTTGCAAAAAAGCTTATCATTATTATTTCGTCTTTCTCTGGATCTGGTTCTCTTTTTGGGTTTCTTACTTCGATATCAAAACAAAAAGTCTTAAGCTCAATTTCTTTTTGAATTTTTTCTTCTTCCTCTTTGCTTAGAGTTTTAATGCTTAAGATTTCATTTTCTTCATTTACTTCAAATTCATAAGCTTTTAAAGGAAAAAGCCCCTTTTCCATTAAATATAAACGATTAAAAGGAATATCTGTTCCATAAACATTGAATGGAAGTTCCTCCCTTGCATATTTTGGATGTGTTACAAAAACCTTGCAAAGTTTTTTCTTCTCTCCAAGAAAATATTTCTCAACTTCTTCAATTTTCAAAAAGTTTCCAAAATTTTGAATTTGAGATTTTTTTGCTTCCACATAAAAATAGTAAAAGAAGTTCTTATCATAAATCTCGATTGTTGCTTCTTTTGTTTTAAAGAAGATTCTTGCAATTGCAAAATCAACATCTCCTTTTTTTATTGTTTTATAATCTACATCTATCAAAATTCCTTTCACAATATATTTTTCAAAAATAAATATAAAAAACAAATTAAAAATAAAAGTATGGTAAAAGCCTTGATAATTGTAGCTCCAAAAGATTTTAGGGATGAAGAAGTAAATTATTTAAAGATGGTTCTTCAAAAAAATGGAATTGAAACAAGCTTAGTAAGCTTTACATCAAAAGAATGCTACGGTGAACATGGTGCTGTTTTAAAACCAGATATGCTACCAGAGCAAATAAATCCGAAAGAGTTTGATGCTGTAATAATAACTGGTGGAAAAGGAGTAGAAGAATACAGAATGGATTCTTTTTTACCCCTTTTAAATTTAGTAAAACAATTTAATGAAGAAAAAAAGCTAATTGCTGCTTTCTCTGAAGGAATCTCTGTTGTTCTAAAAGCAAATGTAATAAAAGAAAAAAGAGTTGCTGTTCTTGGAAGCGAAATAAAAGAGATAGTAGAAAAATATCATGGAATACCTTCTGCTCAAGCTTTTGTTGAAAGCCAAAACTTAATAACCGCAACAAAAGCTGCTTTTGTTTCAGAAGTTGCAAAAAAAATAGCTGAAAAGATTCTATGAAAAAAGAAGAGATATTGAAAAAAGGGAAAGTTGAATTACAAGTAAAAAGATTTGGACAATTAAAAAGAGAGATTTTTGAAGTTAAGTATGAAAATCTTCCAAATGGAAAGTATCCTATACTTTTTCTTGATAAACCAATTGAGCTTAGCGAACTTTGTAGAATAGCAAATGAAACTGGATTACCAGTAAAAGCTAAAAACGGAATTGCTTTTCCAGAAGGAAAATCGGCAAAAGATTTTCTAATTCCATAAATAAAGAAAAGAAATAATAAACAAAAAAGAAAAAGTAAGCAATGGAAGAAGTAATAATTATTCCATGCTACAACTCTTCAACAACAATTTTAGAGTTATTAAAAAGAATAAGAAAAGTAAGCAAAGCATTTATAATAACTATTGATGATGGAAGTACAGATTCAACTTTTTTTATATTAAAAAATTTTAAAGACAAAAACTTCTTGGCTATTAAGCTAAATAAAAATCGTGGTGTTGGATATGCAACAAGAACAGGTATTGAAATTGCAAAAAAGCTCAAAATGAAGAAAGTCTTAACAATAGACGCAGATTTACAGCATCCACCGGAAAAAATACCAGAATTCTTTAAAGCTTTGGATAAATATGAAATGGTTTTAGGATATAGAAGATTTTTGATAAATAAAGGTTTTATTAGGGAGATTGGCAATGTTATTTTAAATTTAGAATTTGATTTGTTATTCTTAAAAAAATTTAAAGACGTTCAATGTGGTATGAGAGCATTTAGGTTAGATGTAATAAAAGGAATTGAATTCAAAGAAGATGGCTATGAGTTTATAACTGAATTCTTAGTAAAGCTAAGAAATTTAAGCTATAAGGAAATTGAGATACCAGCAATCTATGAAAATTTTCCTACTCTGGCTTTCAAAAGAGGAATAAGGATATTCATTTTTACTCTTCGTCAACGTTTCTCTTCTTTATTTTGAAAGAATTTTTTTGCGAGCTCAGACCTGTTCAAAATCTTCTTGTTTAGCTCTTCCTTTTCTTCAGGAGTGAGTACCTTATCCAAAACATATTGGGCAAAAGTTGAAGAGATTTCACTTACCCTTAAAAGGATATCTTGAAGTTCTTGAGCATTAAAACTTTTTTGATAAGGCTCAATAATTTCTACACCAAAAGGAGAGTATTTTATAGCAAGATTAAGGAGTGGAATAAAACTTTTTGCAAGTATTGTAACTTCTGCATTTGTTGAAAAAAGACCATTATTTTCAATTGGCTCATCTATGCTGCCATAAGCATAAACAACTCCTTCTTCTTTTAAAATGTTGTTGCTTATTAGTTCTAACATCAAATTCTTCAAAATATCCTTGTTGTTGCTGTGTACATCAAAATAGAATTTCGCAAGTACTCCTCCTTTCTCAATTGTTTCCTTTTTTAGTCTTTCTGCTTCATTCATACTTATCTTTTTCATTTCTAATTTTTAACCTTTTAGCAAGAACTTCTAGGTTAGTAGAAACTTTTAAAAATGTAGATTCCAAAAAAACTTATGTGAAGGTGATGCCCTTCCAAACAATTTAGGAACTCTTTTTGCTTCTATTTTAGGTAAAGGCAATTATTTTAAGTTTTTATTTTTAATAAAAAAGGTGGAAGAATGGCTGGAAAAATAAAAGTTATTGTAAATGGTAAGGCAATAGAAGTTGAAAAAGGAAAAACAATAAAGGAAATCTTTGAAAAAAACGGAATAGACGCACTAGTTGCCAAAATGGATGGCGAAGTTGTTGACTTAGCAACAAAAGTAAGCAAAAATTGCACATTAGAAGCTTTTGATTTTAATTCAGATATTGGAAGGAGCACTTTCTTCCACAGTTGTGCTCATCTTTTGGCTTATGCAACAAAAGAACTTTTTGATGTTAAACTTGGAATCGGTCCAGCAATTGCTGATGGCTTTTTCTATGATTTTTATGTTAAGAAGAGCTTCTCTCAAGAAGACCTAAGCAGAATAGAAGAAAAAATGAAAGAAATAGCTAAAAAGGACCTAAAATTTGAAAGAATAGAAGTAAGCTACGAAGAAGCTAAAAAAATGCTAAGCAATGAACCTTTTAAGCTACAACTTTTGGAAGAGCACAAAGGAGAAAAAATAAGTTTTTATAAGCTTGGTGATTTTGTTGATCTTTGCAAAGGTCCACATATTTATAGCACGTCTCAGATAAAAGAGATAAAGCTTCTTTCAACTTCAACAGCTTATTGGAAAGGTAATGAAAATAATCCAATGTTACAAAGAATCTATGGAATAGGATTTCCAAAAGAAGGAATGCTTAAGGGATACTTAAAAGAACTTGAGGAGAAAAAGGAAAGAGACCATAGAATAATAGGTAGAGAACTTGGACTTTTTTACACAAATGAGCTCGTTGGTGGAGGTTTAATCCTTTACCCTGAAGAAGGTGCAGCTCTACTGCAAGTATTAAAAGATTTTGAACTTCAAGAGCATATAAAAAGAGGTTATAAGCTTGTAGCTACTCCACACATTGCAAGAGCTGAACTATGGAAGGTATCTGGGCATTATGATTATTATAAAGAACATATGTTCTTATTCAAAATAGAGGATGAAGAATTTGGGATAAAGGCAATGAATTGTCCTTTCCATATACTACTATTTAAGAGAAAGGCAAGAAGTTACAGAGAACTTCCAATAAGATATTTTGAATTTGGTACCGTTTACAGAAATGAGTTCTCTGGAACTCTAACTGGACTTTTTAGAGTAAGAGGATTTACTCAAGATGACAGTCACATTTTCTGCACCGAAGACCAAATTAAAGACGAGATAAAAAACCTTTTGGATTTCTTGGACTTTTTAATGAAGAAATTTGAGCTAAACTATATGATAACAATAAGTACAAAACCAGATAAAGCTCTTGGAACCCAAGAACAATGGGAAAAAGCTACAAAAGCATTGATAGATGCTGTTAAGGAAAAAGGATTAAAGTTTGAGATAAGGGAAAAAGAAGGTGCATTTTATGGGCCAAAAATAGATGTTCTAATAACTGATACTTATGGAAATGAATGGCAGGGACCAACAATACAGGTTGATTTTAATCTTCCTGAAAGGTTTGATGTAAACTATATTGACAAGGATGGAAAAAAGAAAAGAGTAGTTATGATCCATAGAGCTTTATTTGGAAGCTTAGAAAGGATGCTTGGAATATTAATAGAACACTACAAAGGAAACTTCCCAGTATGGCTTGCTCCAATACAGGTTGAGATTATACCAGTTTCCCAAGAATATATAGATTTTGCAAAAAGCGTTGAGGGAGAGTTAAGAAACAACAAGATAAGAACAGAGCTTAACCTTGAAGAAGCAAGCTTAAACAAGAAAATACTTGAAGCAACAAAAAGAAACATTCCTTATGTAATGCTTATTGGAAAGAAAGAAAAGGAAGAAAAAGTATTCTCATTAAGAAAGAAGGATGGAAAGTTAATAAAAGCCTCAATGGAAGAAATAAAAAAGCTTTTTGAACAGTAAAGCTTATATTTATCTGAATTAGTAATATAGACAGTGAGAAAATGAAAATTTCAGAACTAAAGGCTGGAGCTTCAGATGTTGAAATCGAAGCAATTGTAAAGGAAAAGGAAGAAGCTAGAGAGGTAATAACAAAATATGGCAAAAGAATAAGAGTAGCAAATGCAACAATTTCCGATGACTCTGGTGAGATAAATTTAACACTTTGGGGGGCTTACGCTGATGAAATTGAGGTTGGGGACAGGATAAAAATAGAAAATGGGTTTGTAACTGAATTTAAAGGTTCCCCTCAACTTTCAACAGGTAAAAATGGCAAAATAACAGTAATAGAAAAAACTCAGTAGCTTTTTATTGTTTTATTTTTTCTATCTTAAATACCTCAAATTTTTGAATTGGTGCAATTTTCTTTATTTTTTCAATTATTGGTTTGAAAAATTCCTTTTTGATTGTTGAATCTATAACCTCATCGAAACTTTTATCTTTTGTAAACTCTTCAATCATTTTTTCAACTTCTTTCCTTATGCTTGATTCCTGCGCTTTTGAAAGTTTTGGAGTAACTGCTACGATCTTCATTCTAAGTTTTGTATCTTTCGCTTGGCAATCCTTAATAACTTTTATTACTTCTCTCCTTTTTCTTGCAAGAGATTTTACAAAAGGTTGTGGTATATAAAAGCCGTCTAAAGATGTGTAAGCTTTATTGCCATCAACATCCGTTATTCTAAATACCAAATAAGAATAAATATCATTTATATTGTTTGTTAAATCACTTAAAGGAATCTCAACTTTTCTATTTATTAAATGCTTTTGAGTTTTTGCAACAGTTTCTCCAACCTCTGCTTTATTGAAAAGTTCTGGTGCAAGTATCACATACCAATTCTTTTTTTCTTTTTTCTTTTTTTCCATACTATCACTTTACCAATAATGCTGCCTTAGATGGATCATATTTCCAATCTTCTGGAAGTATCCCTTTCCTTTTGTAATAGTTTACAAGCCTATGTATTTTTGATTCTGTTCTTTGCAAAGCAAGTTTGTTATGGTAATCTCCCTTATGTGCTTCAATGTGCTTTCTCAACCTAACTGCTTTCTTTATCAATGAGAGGAGATCTTCTGGATAAGTAATTGCTTTATTTTCTCTTAGTATTTCTGCAACACCTTTTCCAAAAACTCTTTTAACATAAACTTTATATCTTTCTTTTACCTTTCTTCCGATTTCACTTTCTTTCATTCCTAGCTTTGCATATTCCAAAATTGTCTTTAGAATTTTTGTTTTATCAACTTCTGGCTTCTCCTTAGTAACCGGAATTTTTGGTCCAGATTTACCATGCCCTCTAGTATGCATTCTTGCCATTTTTACACTTCTTTATTTTCTTTTTTCACATTTTTATTATTTTTATTTTTACTGTTGTTGCTGCTGTAGATGATGCATTAGTGCTAGGTCACTTTCAAAAGCTTTTAGCTCATTTGGAACTTGCATGTTTATTGGGTCTTTCAATGAAATTCCAATTTTCTTCTTTTCTTTCCAAACTTTTTCATTAAATTCTATCAATTTTTGTTTGTATTGTAGAAATTCATTTGTTTCTTTTAGCTTTTTAAATCTTTGGAGATGTACGCTTTTCTTGCTGTAAACCTCTTGCCAAACATAATCTGAGAGGAAAGGAGTTATGGGTGCTAAAAGAACAAGCATGTTTTTTGCAATAAAGTGAAGAGTATAATGAGCTGAACTGCTTTCCTTCTCTTTTGAATAAGCTCTTGGTTTAAGAAGCTCTATATAATGCGGTGCTAAAGTATTCAAAGTATAATCTACTATTGAACTCATTGCTTTAAAGAAATTGAATTCTTTATAAGAATCAACGACTTGGTTGTAAAAGTTTGAAAAGTCTTCTATTATTAGTTTATCTGTAGCAGTAAGCTCAACTTTCTTTGGTTGTGGGAACTGAGAAATGAATCTAAAAACATTCCAGAATTTAATTATTACCTTAGATTTATCATCTACTAATTTTTCTGAGCATAAAAAGTCGTAGCCATGCTGAGCTATAAGAGCTGCAAAAATCCTAAACCTATCAGCTCCATATTTTTGAATTATTGGTAAAGGATCTATAACATTACCTAAACTTTTACTCATTTTCTGCCCTTTTTCATCAAGACCCCAACCACCAACCCAAACATTCTTAAATGGTAATTTACCAGTAAGTTGGTAGCCACGAAGCAAAGAGTAGAATAGCCATGTTCTAATTATCTCTTTTCCTTGCGGTCTTATATCAACAGGATAAAACTCACTGAAATACTTTTTGTCGTTATATAGTTTTGTTGTATATAAGCAGCTTACACTACTTGCAAACCAAGTATCAAAAGTTCTTTCATCTCCAATAAACTCTTCGCTCCCACATTTTTTGCATTTGGCTCCTTTTGGAGGCTTCTCTTTCCAAGGTTTAACATACTTATTAAGAGTATCAGGAACATAAGGTTCACCACATTTTTTGCAATACCAAACTGGTAGCTCTATAGACTTAAACCTCCTTCTTGATATAGGCCAATCTCTGTTTATAGAATCTATCCAGTCTTCAAGAATTTGACGGTGCATCTCTGGCAAAAACTTCATTTTTTTGGATTCTTCTCTTATTTTTTCTTTAAACTCTTGTTGTTTTATGTAATACTCTTCTATTGGTATTATCTCTATTGGAGTACTACACCTATCATGTACTGGGACAGTATGAGTTATATCTTCTTCTCTTATCAAAAGTCCTTCCTTTTTTAGCTCTTTAACAACCTGCTCTCTTGCTTCTTCTATACTCAATCCTGAAAACTTGGAATTTATAAGTTTCCCGTATGTTGAGATAAGTTGCTTTTCGTCTTTTGAAAGACCTAAATCATTTACAATCATCAAATCTCTCGAGTCTCCATAAGTACATATCATTTCTATTCCTGTTCCAAAATTCTCGTTTATACTTGGGTGCTCATAAACCTTTACTTTATGATTTGAAATAGGAACTGTAATCTCTTTTCCTTTTAAATGTTTATACCTTTTATCGTCTGGATTGTAAGCTAAAGCAACACATGCTTCTAAAAGTTCTGGTCTTGCTGTTGCTATCTCAACCTCACCAAATTTTACATAGTAAAGTTTTGCACGTTTTTCACTATATATAACATCAGCATCAGCAAGCACTGTTTGACAGTGTATACAATAGTTACTTGGTCTTTTTGCCTTGTAAATCAAACCTTTCTTCCAAGAATCTATAAATGTCCTTTGTACAAATAAAGCGTAATCTTCACTATCTGTTCTATAAAGGTTTTCAAAATCTGCACTAAAGCCAAGGAGCTTTAGAACCTCTATCATATAGCTTTCCAAAGAATCGAGCTCCTTGTTGCAGATGTCTATAAATTCTTCCCTATCAAATTGATTCATTAATTTGTTGTAGGTTTTTTCAACAAACCTTTCAACAGGAATCCCATTTCTATCCATCCCAACTGGAAAAAGTACTTCATAACCGAGCATTCTTGCTGCTCTGGCAAGCATATCAATATTTGCATAGTGAGCAACAGCGGCAATATGCCAAGGTTTCCCACTCGGATAAGGAGGAGGAGTGTCAATTGAAAATTTTTTGTTTCTCTTTGGAAATTTAAAATTCCAAGTAGTCGCGATTTTCTTTTCAATCGCAGGAGAATAATTTTCTTCCATTATCAATTTTTCACTTTTTTATTTTAAATTATTATTTGTGGATAACACTTCCGTTGTGCTTTTTCCCTTTTATTGCAAGCTCTAAATCTTTTAGATTTGAAACAAAATGGATTTCAATATTTGACCTTTTTGCAATTTTGCACGCTAATAAATCAAAAATGAAATTTGTTCTTGCTTGTCTTGTATCATTTTTTTGGGCAAGATCAATTAAAAAATCAAAGTTTGCATCTTTTATTGGTTTAGCATCCTTAAATCTTTTTGGATCTTTATCAAAAAGAATTGTATCACTAAAGTTTATTAATTTTTTAACTCCAAGTGCTTCACATGCAAGAACAGTATCTGTATCTGTTGTAATCCCTGGAATAGTACCATGTACTATTACTATCTTTTCTTTTGGTGTCTTTTTTAGCAGCTCTTCAAAAGAATAGATTGCTCCGCCAGTTGCCGCCTTCATAAGTAGTGCATTTGCTATCGTGGCGGTTATTCCAATATAATCTTGTAAGAATGAATCAGCACCAAGATTCCTTGCACCTTCAACCATAATTTTTGCAATTTCTCCACCACCAACACCTATTAAGAACTCGTTTTTGCTTTTTTTAAGTAATAAGGAAAATTCTGAAAGAAGTTTAGTGTTTACCCTTCCTTCAGTATAAATCATTTTTCCTCCAAAGGATATTCCAATTCTCATTTTAAGACCTGAAAACTTTATAATCTGGAACATCAAGAGCTATTTTCGTTAAAGGATCAGTTATGCAGTTCCTTCCTATCTTTTTACCAGGCATAATTGTTGTTGCTGTACCTATTTGAGAATTAGCTCCTATAACACATCCGAATCTCTTTCCCATTGAAACTTCTGTATCACCTACTCTTATTTTTATTTCTTTTTCATCGAATTTTTCATCTGCTATTAAAGTAGAAGCACCTAACTTAACATTCTCACATATTACACTTGTAGGTACATAGCAGAAAGGATAAATTATAGTATTCTCCATTATAATGCTATCCTTTATGTAGCTCCCATAAATTTTTACGTTTTCTGAAATAAAGCTTCCTTCAATAACTGAATCTTGTATTACACTGTTTCTTCCAATAAAAGAGTCTTTTATCCTTGAGTTTGTTATGTGTACTCCTTCCTCAGCTACAACTTTACCCTCTATTTTAGCACCAATTCTCCTTCCAGTTTTTGCTTTGTTGAGCATCATTTTGTTTGCTTCTATTAAGTCTATTGGATACTGCAGACTTTTCCATCCTTCTATCTCAACATAGGAATAAATTCCACCTTCAAATATGTGTGTTGTAATAGTTGAAGTAAGCTCGTATTCAGACTTAACGCTTTCTTCAGTTTTCTTTATAAATTTAAATATATCCTTTGAAAATTTGTAGATTCCAGCATTTACAAGAGCTGGCTGATTTACTGCTTCTTCTTTTTCAATTATACCAACAACTTTTCCATCTTTTATTACCAAAGTGCCATATCTATCTACTGCATTTGATTTTGCTGCTGCAATTACATTCCCTTTTTGCTGAAGTATTTTTTTAATTGCAGTTGGTTCAAATATTACATTGCCATTTATTACCAAAAATTCGTCTCCTTCAATTTTATCTCTTGCCATATCAACTGCATGAGCTGTGCCGAGTGGTTTTTCTTGAATCACATACTCTGCATCTGGAAAATAGTGCTTTATCGCTCCAATTGATGAAGGGCTTGTTACTATTATCATTTTTATATTATTTTCAAAAAGAGCTTTTGCAGTATAATGTAGTAAAGGCTTGCCCAAAATTGGAAGCAAACATTTTGGCTTTGTTGAGCTTATTGGTTCGTTTCTTTTTCCAGCACCACCAGCAAGGATAATAGCTTCCATAAGTATACAATTCTTTTAAAACATTTAATATTTTATTTTTTTTTCTTTTCATTCTACTTTTTTTGTTTAACTTCTTTTATTGCTTCTTTTAAATCCTCAATTTCAACTTTCAATCTGTAATTTTTCATTATTTCGCTTATTATTTTTTCATCCTCAAAATTCTTTTTTATCAACTCTTTTACTTTTTCTTTAAGTTCTTCTTTACTCATTCTTCTTATGTCTTCTGTAATCTCAAAATTTTGTCTTTCAAGCATAACCTCTATTGCTTGTTTACAAATTTTGCCTTTTGAATAAAGATCTAAAACTTCTTCTATATCCTTTTCATCTATTTCTATCCCTTTTCTTCTCAAAGCTTTTATTTTTTGTATTGTTGAAAAAGCAATTTGTGGAGATGAAATTTGTTTGAGCTTCTCATAAATTGGAAAATCTCTTGAATAAAGAATTTCTTTAACTTTTTCTTTGTCTTTTAATTCAAGAAGAAGTTGATCTTCTACATCTTCTATTTTTCTTACTTTTTCATTTTTTATTTTTTCAAGAAAGGGTTGAATTGGTACTGGCAGCAAATCAGTTTCAGGGTACATTCTAGCTTTTCCTGGCAATGGCCTTAAAAAGAAAGTTGTTAGATCTTTTGCTACCCCTCTTGTTTCTCCTGGAACAGAATCAAATGCAATTTTAATCCTTTCTTTTACTTTTTCTAATGCTTTTTCAACTTTATCTTTTTCTCCAAAAATAAAAAGGAAAGCATCGTTTTCTTTTAAGTTTAGTACCTCCTTTATTTTTTCTATTCTTTCTTTTTCTAACCCATAAGATTCTAAGTCTTCATCGCTATGCATTAGCCCCATTCCACAATATTCACTAAGTTCTTTTCCAAAACTTTTTTGCTTAACAATTTTCTTCCCAAGAAGACCTTTGAAATTCTCAAGCTTTAAAGCCACTGCAATACCAAGGTTTTTTGAAATTATTCTAGATGAAGTTCCAGAAAGTATATCTTCTATCCTTTTTTCTTCTCCAATCTTGCATTTTCTTTTGTTAAGCTCTTCTTTAAGCTCTATTAGTGAAATTTGTCTTTTTATTTCGTTTTCTATAACTTCTTCAACATCATCTATCTCTTGAACACCTTTTATTTCAACTCTGGCTCCTTTTGCTATTGAAACATTAACATCTTGTCTAATTGTTCCTATACCTCTTTGCACCAATCCAGTAACTCTGAGAGAATAACCAATCCTTTTTGCAACCTCTTTCGCTTCTTTTGGAGAAGTAATAACTGGGGCAGTATCAATTTCAACTAATGGTATTCCAAGCCTATCAAGTCTAAAAACCCTTTTTTCTGAATCCTGAGAAACTATCCCTGCTGATTCTTCTTCCAAAAATATTGTTTCAATTGGTATTCCTTTTCCAAAGACATTTATTTTACCATCATAAGCAACAAGTGCAGTTCTTTGAAAACCAGAAGTGTTACTTCCATCAACTACCTCTTTTCTCATTATGTGCACTTCATCAACAGGTTTTGCATCAAATAAGTTTGCAATTTTAAGAGCAATCTCTAAGGCTTGTTTATTAATTTCGTGTGGTGGTTCTTCATCAAGCTCAACTAAGCATGTAGATTTGTCAAATATTTCATAGATATACTTTAGATTTTTTTGTTGTTCTTCAAGAGCAGCTCTATCAATTTCACCAAGTTCACTTGAAACAGCTCTTAGCCTTCTTTCAATTTCTCCAATTTTATTTCCTGATTCTAAAGCTGAGCAAGAGCAAAAAAGCTTTTCTTTCGTTAGCAATCTTTGATGAATTTCTAAGCCACATTTAAAGCCAAGCTTAGCATAATCAAGTTCCATAAAAAAATTTGGAAAGGAGCAAATTTATTGATTTCTACTTCTTGCCTCTTCCGAGTTTCTGGTGAGCACTAGCTAGCTCATTTGTTGCTAAAGCAGCAAGTAAATTCACTTCTCCAGCTAAGCTGGCTGAAGCAATAATCTCTGCAAGCTTATCTGCATTTCCAGAACCTTTACAACCAAGAATTGAAAGAAGCTCAGATTGAGTTGCAACACCAGTACCACCACCAACTGTTGCAACTTCTAAGCTTGGCATGTAAATGCTAGTATAAAGATCATCACCATAAGCTTCAACGCTTGTTATTGCCATTGAGCTTTCAACAACCTGAGCAACATCCTGACCAAGAGCTATAAACATCGCAGCAACAATGTTTGCAACATGAGCATTAAAACCACCAATTGTTGAAGCAAGCGCAGAACCAAGATAAATTTTTGAGTAAGCTGTTTCTGCGATCTCTTTTGCTGTTGTTCCAAAAACTTCTTCTAAAACCTCTTTTTTGATAAGCGCTTCTGCTGTAACACTTCTTCCTCTTCCATGTAAAACGTTTATTGCTGAGTTTTTCTTATCCGTGCAAAGGTTTGCTGAAACTGAAAGAAGCTTAGCATCAAAGTTTTGTTGAATGAATTCTGCAACCTTAGAAGCAGCAATCGTTAGCATATTCATTCCCATCGCATCACCGGTATCACCAACAAATCTAAGGTAAGCCTTGTTTCCTATTGCAAACTTTTCGATTCTTAAAAGTTTAAGATGCTTGCTTTCTTGTGTTGCAACTTCTTTTATCTTTTCAAAATTGTTGTCTATAAAATCAAAAAACTCTTCAACATTTTCAATAGATTTAAGCTTAAAGACAACAGATCTCGCCATTCCTTTGTTTAGGATCCTTACTTTTACCCCTCCACTCTTTGTTACTGCTTTGCATCCTCTGCTTATGCTTGCTACCAAAGCCCCTTCTGTTGTAGCAAGAGGGATGTAAAAATAACCGTTTGCAAATTTTCCGTGAACAAGCAGTGGACCAGCGATCCCAACAGGAACTTGAACTGCACCTATTGGGTTTTCGATATTCTTCCCAACATGTTCATGAAGTGGAAAGCTATATTTTGAAACATTTTCAAGACTTATTCCAAGATTCTCTTCAAGATATTTCCTTCTATTCTTTATTTTTTCCTCTTCATCCTTTCCAGGAATTTTAAAAAGATCAATAAGTTCCATTTTACCACTCTTTTATTTTTTCTAAGAAAAATAAAAACTTATCTCAACTTTCGGCATTTGTTTTTATAAAAAAAGAGAAGCCAGCGCTTCCCCTGACGCTGGCAAGGCGACCAGATGCAGCAGTGAGATCACTGCTATTTTTATATGAACAATAAGATTTATAAAACTTTCTACCATCCACTTCCCCTATTCCTACGATTTTTATACGGGCCCGATGGGATTTGAACCCATGACCTTCAGCTTAGGAGGCTGCCGCTCTATCCAAGCTGAGCTACGGGCCCAAAAGTTCTTTTATTTTTTTGAAATCTTCAATTAAAGCTTCTTTCGCTTCTTTATTACCCCTTAAGGCTGCAGCTGGGTGATAAGTAACATAGAATTCACCTTCCTGGGTAGAATGAAGTCCTCGATCCTTTAAAGAAAAACCAAATGCTTTTGCTGCTATAGCTCCAAGAAGAACAATAATCTTTGGCTTAACTATATCAATTTGTTTTTTTAAGAAAGGTAAACACATTTGAATTTCAAAATCTTCTGGTGCTCTATTCTCAAAAGGGAAAAACTGAACAACACTAGTAATATAGCACTCTTCTCTTTTTATCCTATTTTTCTTTAAAACTTCATCAAGTAGCTTTCCCGCTTTCCCAACAAAAGGCCTTTTTTGGATATCTTCTTCTTCACCAGGTGCTTGTCCAATTATAAATATCCTTGCATTTAAATTCCCTTCACCAGGAACAAAATTCTTGCTTAATTTAAGGTTTTTCTCTTCTATCTCCTTTTTTACCTTCTCTTCATACTCTTTATTCAATTCCTGCATTTTCTCTTTTTTTATTAAATAGTTAAAGGCTTCTTTTACGACTTTTTTGGAAGTTGAAAAAGAGAGCTTCTTCATCGCTTCTTCATAACTTAACCAAACATAACCAACATGCTCTGGGCTTATCTTTATTTCTTCCTTTTCGGTTTCGCATAAGAATATCTTCACTGTTTTTGCAACCATTTGCTTATCTTCGCTATAAAAAAAGTATTTGAAAGAATAAACAAAAAAAGGATCAATAATAATCTCATTGTTTTTAATTCCTGTCTCCTCTTCAAGCTCTCTGAGAGCAGCTTCTTTTGCATTTTCAGTTTTCTCTATTTGACCTTTTGGAAAATCAAGCCATCCTTTTGAATTCTTAAGAAAAAGGAATTTTTTTGAATTTTTGTTTACAACAATGTAACCTGCTGAAAACTTAAACTCCATTTTCAACTACCCTTTTCAATAAAATTATGCAGTTATTATTTATTTTTGTATAACTCAATGGTAGATTGCATAGAATACCTTTAAAATCTATACTGCTATTAGATTCTACGTTGCTAAGAATTGCTACGCTGAAAAACCCTTTTGCTGAATAGCTTTCTGCAAAAACTGCACAGAAAGTATTATTTTGCAATGAAAAGTCAAAAAGCTGTGCTGAGAAGTTATCAAAAAACAAATAGCAAGAAGCTTCAATCTTTGAAATATTCGAAATGTTCAAAAACTGCTGTTTTAATTCAAAAATTTTAGAATCAAAAAGTTTATGTGGGGCGATTAAAACATAACTTTGGTTTATATAATAGAACTGAAAACCTTTGTTTGTGTAAAAACCAGTATGATTCAAAAAAGGCTTAGAAAAGTTTGAAATTAAATTTAAATTTTGGATTTGCTCAAAGTTCATTCCAATTTTTGGGTCTTGTATTAAAAAGAAAATAATTGAAAATGCAAAAAGTGCTACAATCCTATTTGGTTCTACATTTGGTATTTTGAATTTTGGTTGTTTTAGTCCAAATTTATTAAAAGAAAAGATCGAAATTGCAATTCCAAAATAGAAGAAAGGAACTCCAGAAAGGTGCTGAAGCTTGCCATTTGAAAGGAAAAAGAGAATTAAAATTATTCGAATAAAGTTTAAAATAAAAAGCAAGAAGAATGAAAAGGCTATAAAAATGATTTTTCTTTTCTTTGTTCCATCAAAAAAGTATGTAATTAGAAGAATAAAAATGAAAAATGCAATAAAAACAGAGGTAGAAGTGCATTCATCTGTTATTGCAATATTAATCCCATTTTTGCTAAAAATTTCAGAATCTTGAGTTAATCCAAAAAGCTTTCCAAAAGGAGAAGCCAAAGCTACATTAAAAGCGTTGAAGTAATCTTTAAGCATAAAAACTGGAAAAAAGAGTAATGGTATTGAAAGAGTAGAAAAAAGAATTGCTTTTAGGTTTATTTTATTAAAAATTAATAGATAAAAAACCGCTACAAAAAATGCAATAGATAAAAGGTCAAGCCTAAATGAATAATAAAGGTAAGAAAATCTAATCTTTAGATAGATTTGCAAAATCAGCGACGAAAGAATTAGAAAAGAGCAAATTGCAAAAATAAAATGAAACTTAAGATCTTTTTTGCTTGTTTCTTTAAAAGAAAAAATCATAAAAAATGGTAAAGAAAGGATTGGAGCAATTATATAAGAAGTAAAGACATTGTCCTTTATATCAAAATCAGTAATTGAAATATTCCTAAAAAATGCTAAAAACATTAAAAACGGTAGTAAAAAAACCAAAACTTGCAATTTTTTCATAAATTCTATACAAAATATAAGAATAAAATCTTTGCTCAGCCGTTGTTGGTATCTTCATTGATCAGCGGTTGTTCATCTCTTCATTGCAGTAATATTTAACAACTTATAAATATCTATTTTTCTTTTCCTTGGCAAGGGTGGGATTTGAACCCACGACATCCAGATATCATCGCATAGCTCATCACTCATAAGCTAGGCTTATGAGTCTGGCGCTCTACCAGGCTGAGCTACCTTGCCTCAATATATATTTTTATTTTGTTTTTTATTTTTATGATTCTATACCAATTTTCTTCATTGCTTTGTAAGGGTCTTCATAATACTCTTTAACAAATTTTGATACATCTTCTATTTTGTGAACTCCTAGCTTATTTAACGCTCTAAGAATATTTTCTCTTCTTTCAAGCTCTTTTGTTATTTCAAAGGTACTTATACCAGTAACCTTTGCTAATGTATCTCGATAGCTTACACTTGGGCTTGTCTCTATCGCTTTCATTTGTTTAAAATCATATTTATAAAGTGGGTTCAAAAGTACCTCTGTTTCTATTCCACTTACCTCTGCAATTTCAATTATCTTCCTTTTTAGTGCTCCTTTCTCAAAAATTTTTCCAATTATAATTATTGTATCTACCAATGGGATTATTTGTTTTGGAACATTCATTGGAGCATTTTGGAGTCTTACAACAATATCTCTTGCTGTACTTCCATGGATTGTGCTCATTCCAATTTTTCCAATATTCATTGCAGTCATCATATCTATCGCTTCTCTCCCTCTAACTTCACCTATTATTATTCTATCTGGTCTCATTCTAAGAACGTTTTTTACTAGGTCTTCAAGTGTAAGCTCTTTTGTTGTTTCTAATCTTGCACAGTTTTCAAGCATTGAAGTATTAAGTTCTAAGGTATCCTCTATAACAACCACTCTTTCATCTGGTTTGAAAAAGCTAAATATTGAATTAAGAAGTGTTGTTTTTCCACTTCCAGGCATTCCTCCGATTAGTATATTTGCTGGTCTAATTCCAAAACCATCAGCATAAAGCCAAAGTTTTGCAGCAATAGAATAATCCAAGGTTCCTAAATTTATCAAATCTATTATACTTGGTGTAATCTTCCTGAAGTTCCTAATTGATATCTCGTAGCCATACGGACTTTCTGTTATATTTACTCTTGAACCGTTTGGTAAATGAATATCATAGATTCCGTCTTTTATCTGTAAAAAAGAGTACATCATCATTTTGTTTGCAACAAGTTCTAGTTCTTCAGCAGAAAGAGCTCCTTTTTTTTCAACTTCACCTTTTTTATAAACAAAAATACTTTTAGTATCATTTATTACTATGTCTTCAGCTTCATTATCTTCGATATACTTTTGGATTTTATCAAAAGATGCTACCTCTCTTGCAATTCTTTCTGCATCTTCATCTGAGATTTGTATAAACATCAATTTTATTGTTTTTTTGATTTCTTCGATTATCTCCTCTTGCGATGTAAGATGTGAAAGTTTTCCTTTTAATGCTTTCACAACTTTATCTATAACTTCTTTTTCTTCCACTTAACCACATTTTTATTAGCAAAAACACTTTTAAATTTCTTTTGTGAAAAGAAAAATAGGGCCGGTAGCTCAGCCTGGTTAGAGCGCTTGTCTGATAAGCAAGAGGTCGAGAGTTCAAATCTCTCCCGGCCCATTTTATTTATATATCAAGAGTAACAAAAATCTCCCAATAATTATTCTTTTTTATCTCAAGTTGGTTCTTTGAAACTCCTTTAACATCTCTTTTTCCAAGTTCTTTTAATGCATTACAACCAAAAGCTTTTGCTTTTATTTCAAACTCCTTATTTGTTTTCAGCTCTTCAATTTTTAGCTCCTTCAAGAATACTTGCTTAGCATCTATAATCCAAAGTAGCTCACTTAACAAAGACCAAATAAGATCTTCCAAGCTTTGCTCTTTTAAACTTATCTCAAAACTTTTTTCGCTGTTTAATTTTTTAGTATTAGCAATAGTATCAAATAAAGCAAAAGCAGAATTTTGTATAGCTTCTTCTAAGCTCTTTCCATAAGCCACAAATCTTAGCTCATCGTGAGGAAGAAGCTTATAGCGCATAATTGTTTTTTTAATAGAATTCTTTTATATTTTTTGAGTGGCTCAATAGAATTTGTAAATAAACGAAAAAGATAAAAATGCTAAAAAGAAAAAAAGATTGTGATGAGAAAAAGCGTACTGACCAATGATGTAGATCTTAAGTGCTGAAATGTTAAAAAACTCTTTGAAGAAAATTGTAAAAAAATCTGGGATTAAAAAAATCTCAGATTCTGCTTTGGATGAACTTTCCAAAACGATAGAAGAAAAAGCAAAGGAAATAGTTGAAATTGCAAAGGAAAGGGCGAAAAAAGAAAAAAGGAAAACAGTAACTGCTCAAGATATAAGGTATGCAAAAGCTGTAAAAGGTAAATAAATGGAAATGCTGTTTGAGTTTACAAAGGAAGGAACATGTAGAAAAACAATATTTGAAAATGGGGAAGTGAAAACAATACAAGATTACAACTTTTTCAATGAAGGTGCATTGGTTGTTGAATTTGACAAAGAAATTAGGATAACAAAACAAAATTTTTTGGTTAAAGAAAATATTTACAATGTTCTAAGCAAAACGATAGAGTTTTGTAAGAAGGAAGGAATTGAACTAAAAATAAAAGAAGCCAAGAAAATCCAAGAACTGAAGCTACCTTATAAATGTCCATTCTGCGGAAAAGAAGAATTGAGATTAAAAATTTATAAGGAAATTGAAGAAGGGAAGTTAAAATCAATTCCAATAATACCAATTGTTTATTGTAAAAATTGCAAAAGAGAAAGTATTTATATGGGGAAAGAATTTTTGAGAAATCTGGTTTATGAAAAGAAAGAACTTTTTACAGAAGAAGAGATTAAATTCCTAAATTCTGACGAGGAGAAATTTTTGAAGGAACTTAGAGCAAGTATTGCAGCTGTTTTTGGAAAGAAAAAGATTGGAATTGTAAACTTTGAGTAACATTCGGCATTGTCCAATAATTCCGTCTGAGATGCTAAAAATGAGTATAAAAATTCTTCTTGTTGTTTTTAATTATTGGACAACACCGTAACATTCAATAAATTTAAAATAAACAATTTAGAAATTTCTTAATGGAGCTTCCTTGGACCGAAAAATATAGACCGAAAACCCTAGATGAAGTTGCTGGACAAAAAGAAATAGTAAAAAGGCTAAAAGCTTATGTAAAAGAAGGAAATTTCCCAGATATGATATTTGCTGGTCCAGCAGGAGTAGGTAAAACTTCTTGTGCTCTTGCTTTTGCTTATGATCTGTTTGGTGATTTAAAAGGCTCTTTTATGGAGCTGAATGCAAGTGATGAAAGAAGAATCGATGATATAAGAACAAAAGTAAAGGACTTTGCAAAAACCTTACCAATTTCTGGAAAAAATCTTAAAATAATATTCTTAGATGAAGCTGATGCCCTTACAGTTGATGCTCAACATGCTTTAAGAAGGATAATAGAGATGTTTTCAGCACAAACAAGATTTATTTTAAGTGTAAATTATTCTAGTAAAATAATTGAACCAATACAAAGTAGGTGCACAATATTTAGATTTAAACCTTTAAGCAACGAAGAAATAACAGAAATGCTTAACAGGATTGCAAAAAATGAAAATCTTACCTTAGAGAAGGAAGCAATAGATGCATTAATCTATATATCAGAAGGAGACATGAGAAAAGCTATCAATTTATTGCAAAGTGCTGCAATTGAAAATAAAAGAATAACTGAAAAGCTTATTTATAGTATTTCTTCTTTTGCAAGGCCAAAAGAAATAAAACAAATGCTTACAGAAGCAATGAATGGAGAATTTTCAAAAGCAAGAGAAATATTGAACAATCTAATTTTAGAATATGGAATGAGTGGCGAAGATATAATAATGCAAGTTTACAAAGAGGTTTTGAATTTGAAAATTGAAGATGCAAAAAAAGCAAAGCTTCTTGATATTCTTGGAGAATTTAACTTTAGAATAGTTGAAGGGGCAAATGAAAGAATCCAGCTTGAAGCAATGCTTGCAAGAATAGCAACAGTGTGGTAAAATGTTTTATTACTGCCCTATTTGTGGAAGAAAAATGGAAAAAGTAGAAAAAGGTTACAAATGCAAATGTGGCTTTTTTGCAGAAGATAAAGGCTATTTAGATTTTATAAAAATCCAAACCCCTTATTGGGGTGAAGTAAGCGAGGAAGAAATGAGTAGGATTTTAAGATTTTTTGAAAAAAATGATGAGGAAGCTCTTAAAATATATTTAGAAAGGTACCATCCTGATAGGATCCCATACCTTTACAATAATTCTAGGATCTCCTTTCTTTACCACCTTCCAAAAAAGAGGTTTGGAAATGTACTTGACCTTGGAAGTGGTTGGGGTTCTCTAAGCTTTATGCTTTCAAAATTTTCAAAAATGGTTTACTCGGTTGAAAATGTTGAAGAAAGAATACAGTTCCAAAAATTAATGAAAGAAAAAAGAGGAATTAAAAATATTCAACTTATAAGAGCAGACGTAAATAAACTTCCATTCAAAGAAAAGAGTTTTGATTTGATAATTGTAAACGGGCTATTAGAATGGGTTGGTTATCACGCAAAAAGTTATAAAGAAGCAGCTGAAATGCAGTTAAATTTCCTTAAAAAATTATCAAAAATTCTCACTGATGATGGGTTTATTTATATAGGGATAGAAAATCGGTTTGGTTTGCAATATTTTTTAGGTGCTGAAGACCATATCGGACTAAAGTTCACAAGCTTAATGCCTAGGCAACTTGCAAATATAATTTCAAAAATTCTAAAGAAAAGAAGTTATACTACATTAACTTACTCTGCTATTGGTTATCAAAATTTAATTAAAAAAGCTAATTTAAATGCAAAGTTCTACTGGGTTTTGCCTACATATAACTTTCCAAAGTTTTCTGGGGACCTTAACAAAGAATCTTGGGTTGAATTTCTTAGTTATATAAAAAATAGAAAGAAAGAAGCAAGGGTTTGGGAGAACACAGGAAGCATAAAACACTCAAAAGAAAATAAAAAGATTGTTTTGCTTTCAAAATTTCCAAAATTCTTACAAGAAGCTACTTTGTTTTTTGTGCCTTCACTCCAAATAATTGCTTATAAAAACTTAAAACCAAACGCGAAAAAAGGATTTTTTGTTGCTTCTGAAGAGAAGTTTAAAGCTGAATTTTTTGATTTAAACGGAAAAAAGGAAGAAATAAGAATGTGATACTTTGAAAACAATTTTAATAGGTGCTGACGGCGGAACAAAATGGGTAGTTGATAATTTAAAATTGAAAGGTTTCGAAGAATTGAAGGAAGAAGGTTTCTTTGGAGAGGCAGACTCTCTTCTTCCATTTCAATCTGAACCATCTTGGCCTAGTATTTATACTGGTAACACTCCAAAAAAACATGGAATAATAGAATTTTTTTATCTAAAAAAGGATTATGAAAAGGACTATAAGTATTTTGAACCAACACAAACAAAACCTTTTTGGGATGAAATTGAAGGAAAAAAAATTATTGTCAACCCTCCACTAATAGTTAAGCCCTATAAAATAAATGGATTAATAATTACTGGATGGCCATATCCGCCTAAAACTTATCCGAACCAGATTCAAGAGCTTACAAAAAAATTTGGGTTTGTTGGAGAAGAAATAGAAGGAGAAAATATGCTTAGAAAAGGAGATAGAAAAGGTTATGATGTTTTGCTTAAAAGAATGAAAAGTATGAAAGAACTTTCAATTTATTTGCTTAAAAATTATGAATTTGAACTTGGGTTTTTTGTTTTTTCTGAAATGGATAGAGCACAACATTTTTCACTCGGTGAAAAAGATTGGAAAAAGTATACTTATCCTTTTTACAAAGTGGTTGATGATTTTTTAAGGTTTTGCTTAAATACTGAAGCTGAAAATGTTTTTGTTGTTTCTGACCACGGTTTCCAAAAGATGAAGAGAAAATTTTTAGTAAATACTTTTCTTGTAAAAAAGAGCTTTGCAAAACTTAAAGAGCCAAGTGGGTTCTCAAAAATAAAGTACCAAGTAAGAGAAAAGATAATGCGCTCCAAACTTAGAAAAACCTATGACAGAATGCCACAATTCCTCAGAAGCTTTGCTAGAAAGATTTTCATGCTTAGTTTTTCAAGTGGGACAGTTGCAAATGTTGCAAGAATACATTCCTTTGATTTTGATATGAAAAAAACAAAAGTTTTTGCAAGTATATCAAATTCCCCAGTTTCAATGCTTTTCATAAACGATTCCAGGTTCTCAAAAGGGATTGTAAAAGAAGAAGAAAAGGAAAAATTGAAGCTAAATGTAAAGAAAGCTTTACTAAGTGTAAAAGAAGGGAATGAAAAGGTTGTTGAGCAAATTGTTGATGGAAAAGAGTATTACAAAGAACTTTGGGAGAAAGGGATTATATTACCTGATCTTTTAGTTGTAGCAAAGAAAGGTTATTTCTTCTCGATTTATGATTACAATGAACGAAAGCTATTTGACAAACCAGAGTATGCAAAAGGTGGTGACCACTACAAAAAAGCTATATTTGGCGGTTTTTCGAAAGATAATGAGCTAAATAAAAAATTAAAAAGTATAGTTTCAAAAAACCCGAGCATAATAGATGTTGCTCCAACAATTTTAGCAATTTACAAAAAAAGAATAGAGTGCGAAGGTAAAAACTTATTATAAACCAGCAAAAATGTACTTAGAAAAATATATTCCTTAAATCTGTTTTTGCTGTAAATCTTTTAAGAATTTGATTACTCGCTTCATATTAAAATAAATTTTTAAAAGAACAATGAGAAAAGAAAAAATGCTTGCACAAACATTGGGATTGATTTTAGGCTTCTTGATAACAATAATTTCTGGATTCCCTTTCACTTTTGCTTTACTTAGAAAAAGAGTTTCAAGGCTTGAAATAGCTATTTACTCATTTATTCTTGGACTTGGAATTCCAAGTACTTTAAGCTTTATTGAAGGTTATTTTGTAAATTTTTCTCCAATTTTTTATTTTTCACTTCCTATTGCAATATTTAACCACATTTTGTTTTTCTTAATTGGTTTGGCCTTTTTGTTTTTTGAAAAAGTAAGTTTTAATGAATTAAAGGAATTCTTTGAAATAAAGTTTGAACCAAAACAACTTCTTTTCCCTGCTTTAGTTCTTTTAATTTTAGTTTTAGTATTCTACCAAAACTTCGGTGGAATCTCAATAGCACCAATTTACTATGAATTTGATCCTTACTTCTATATGTTTACAACCCAATACCTTTTTGCTTATGGTTTTATCCCACAAAGAGATATTTCTGCATGGCCAGGAGAAGTAACTTCTCACGCTACTACTCCTTTATTGCCTTATTTAACTGCTTTCTGGACTCAGCTATATATGTTTATTTCAAATGCAAGTTATTCAAGAGATTTACTTGCTTATGTTGCTAGCGTTTATCCTCCTGTCGCTGCTGCTTTACTTGCTTTTGCACTTATTGAAATCCTTTCGAATATATACAATAAAAAAATAGGTTTATTCGCAGGATTTTTGATAGCTACAATGCCAATCATTGTTCTTTCTTTTTCTCCTGGGCACGCACAAGAGCAGCCTTGGGGAGTAATGGGGGTTTATCTTTTTGTTGCTTCTTATCTTTTAGCTGGTAAAACAAATAGTAAAAGGCTTGGTGTACTTGCAGGTATTATTTATGGTTTAACTTTACTTGGTTCTAAATACTTCCTTGTTACTGCACTTATTGCTCCAGCTTTTATGATTTTATATTCTACATTTGAATTTTTTGTTGGAGAAAAAGAAAAGTTAGGGAAGTTTAATTCAATGAACCTTTACATGATTGTTGTAATCACTTTATTTTATATTATCTACCTTCCTTATGCTTCTTATACAAAAGTTGTGCAAGTAATTTTTGGTTATTTCCCAGTTACTCTTTTGGTTATAATCTCAGGTTTTATATATTCAATTGTTATCCAACTTTACTTTAGTATCTCATCTCGTTTTAAAATCAATCTTGGAAAATATACCTACCTTGGAATAGTAATTTTAATTTCTAGTATTCTAATACTTATTTCACCTTTAGGAAAATACTTGCTTGGTTATGTATTTTTCACTGCAAGCTTTGCAAGGCCAAAGATTCCTCTTTATATGACTGTTGCAGAATATGCATGGTCTGGATTCAGTTTTAACTTTGGAAGTGTTTTTGGTTTAATAGGATTTAGGACACCTTATAACTTCTTTGTAGTTTCAATTCTAGCTATTTCATTTATTTCAATTATTGTTAGAAGTTTACAAAAAAGAGAAGCTTTACTTATTTTACCAGTGATAGTTTCAATGGCGTATATGGGCTTTAGTGAACAAAAGTATCTTCTTCATTTTGCACCAGCATATGCAATTGCTTTTTCAATAGTTGTTGGTGAAATCTTTTACTTAATTTCTAAATTTTTGGAAACAAGTGGAATAAAAAAGGAAAATAAAGATTACTTTACATATGGTTTCCTTTTTGTTTTAGCATTTTCACAGGGAATAATTCCAATAGTGGACACTTTAGCAATGAGCTATTATATACTTTCGCAGCAACAACCAAACTGCAATTCAATTCAAAGGTATATAATCACCTATAATAACTTCTGTATGACAATTCCAGCGTACTGGCAGAATTCAATGGAGTGGATAGAAAATAATTCTGGACCAAATGGACCAAGAATCCTTTCTTGGTGGGATTATGGACATTGGATAAATTGGTTTGGAAATAGCAATGCTGTACTAAGAAATGACAATGCATTCCCTGAAATGGATTATAATGTTGCCGCACTATTTATAATGACAAGTAAAGATGGTTTTGGAGCAAAGGCTTTAGAGGAGTACATGAATAAAGTTCAAGCAAAGTATGTTCTTCTTGACCAGGACTTAATATTCAAATGGGGTGCACTGAACTTCTTAGGCTGCGTTTTTGCAAATAAAACAAACATGAGCTTCGCTTTTGAACAAGGTGAAAAACAAGGAATTCCTTACGCGATAGGAACCTCAAAATGTGAAGAAGAGCATTCCCCAGTTTATGTTTTGATTCCATTAAATATAACTTCTACTTCTCAACTTTGTTCTGAAAATTCAATAAAAGTTTATGCTACAAACTCACAAACATTCTGCTTTAAACCTTCACAATATCAATATAACGAATCTAGTATTGGTGAATTTTACACTACTACTGGTGAAAAAATAAAAGCAATAGCACCACCTGCTCTTTGTGTACCTCAAAAAAGTGGAGAGTTATATTACTATCAATGCTTACTTCTTTATTACTCATTAGATAGCCCAGGAGCTACAAAATATTACAATTCCACATTTTACAGACTTTTCTTTATGAGTAACTTAAGCGGATTTAAACAAGTTTTCCCAAATGATGCTGAGGTTTATGATTTTGGTAATGGGTTAAGTTTTGCACCAGTAAGAATCTTTGAACTAATAAATTATACTGGTGGCAATGTTACCCATCAACTACTTCCAAACCAAAAGTTTCAGCTTCCATAAATTAGCTAAAAGAATAGTAAACATGCATTATTTTTCCGTCGATCAGAAACAAAAAAGAAAAGTATAAATTTCAATAATACGAATGAAAAATATGGATAAAAAAGGGGAAGTTAGTAGCCAAAATGAGCCTTATGATGCCAGTAAAATTCTAGTGTTTGAAGGGGTAAAAGGAATAAGAAAAAGGCCAGCAATGTATGTTGGTTCTACCTCTTTTTATGGAATGCATCACCTTTTTCAAGAAATAGTAGACAATTCTGTGGATGAGTACCTTGCTGGTTTTTGCAGCAAGATAATCGTAACACTTTACGATGACAATTTTATAGAAGTCGAAGATAATGGAAGAGGAATACCAGTAGATATAATGGAAAAATATCAAAAACCAGCGCTAGAAGTTATAATGCTTACACCACATACTGGTGCAAAGTTTGAAAATAAAGCTTATAAGGTATCGGGAGGCTTGCATGGGGTTGGGCTTTCAGTAGTTAATGCTCTTTCTGAAAAAATAATCGTTGAAGTAAAAAGAAATGGGAATATCTACCATCAAGAATTTGGAAGGGGTGAAAAACTTACAGAACTTGAGATAATTGGAAAAACTGATTCTACTGGAACAAAAATAAAATTCAAACCAGATAAAGAAATCTTTGGAGATATTAAATTTGATCCCGAGTATATAAAAAAGGTCTTAGAGGAGGAATCCTTCCTAAATAAAGGCCTTAGAATAATTTTTAGGTATAATGGAAAGGAAAATGAATTCTACCATGAAAATGGGATTGTAGATTTTGTAAAAGAATTGAATAAAGGCAAAGAATTTGGACCTATAATATACTTTTCAAAAACAATAAAAGATGTAATAATAGAAGTAGCAATGCAGTACACAAATACTTTTAACGAAACAATTCTAAGTTTTGCAAATAGTATAGCAACAAGGGACGGTGGAACACACTTACTCGGTTTAAAGGCTGGATTAACTAAAGCTTTTAACAATTATGCAAAAAAACAAAATTCAAAAATAAAAATTGAAGGAGAGGATTGTAGAGAAGGCTTAACATGTGTAATAAGTGTTAAACTTCCTAACCCAGAATTTGAAGGGCAAACAAAAGAAAAATTAGGGAATGATGAAGTAAAAGGGATTGTAGAAAGTGTAGTAAGTGAAGGGGTTGAAAGGTTTTTAGAAGAGCACCCAAATGAAGCAAAACAAATATTTAACAAAATTTCTTTGGCTGCAAAAGCAAGAGAAGAAGCAAAAAAGGCAAAAGAGCTTGTAAGAAAAAAGAGCATATTTGAACCTGTTTTGCCAGGAAAACTTGCTGATTGTACTGAAAGTGATCCGGATAAAGTTGAACTTTTCATAGTTGAAGGTGAAAGTGCTGGCGGTAGTGCAAAACAAGGAAGAGATAGACATTTCCAAGCAGTATTGCCAATAAGAGGAAAAATATTGAATGTTGAAAAAAGTAGCTTAGAAAAAATTCTTTCTTCAAAAGAGATAAAAGCCTTGATCGCTGCTCTTGGAACAGCAATAGCTGAGAAGTTTGATATAAACAAGATAAGGTACAAAAAAATTATAATCGCTACAGATGCTGACAGTGTAACTGGTGATACACCTATATTTGTTTATGACAAACAAAAAGATGAATTCTTCTTAACAAATGTTGAAAACTTTATTGAAAGTTGCGATGATACGACAAGATATAAAGTTTTAAGCTTTAATGAAAAAAGTGGAAAAATGGAAATGAAAGGAATATTCCAAACAATAGCCCATCCTTTAAGAACAAAGCTTTATGAAATAAAAACATCTTTTGGTTATCCAATAAATGTTACTTCTTGTCACAGTATTTATGTTTATGAAAACAAGAAAGTTGTTACAAAAAAAGGAAGCGAGATTAAAGAGGGTGACGTTTTAGTCTTTCCAAAAAGTTTTCCAAGAAAAGAAAAAGAAATTGTTTTAGATTTAACAGATTTATTACTTAATTCAGATAAAATCTTTTTAAAGGCCCAAAGCTCGGAACTGGAGAAAATCCCAGAAAATGCTAGATGCGAGTTAAGTGAGTTAGAATGGAAAGAACTAAAACAAAAAAGAATGGGCTACGGATTCTCAAGAAAAGAAATGGGTAAAAAAATCAAAGCTAGCGAAGGGACCATTCAGCAATGGGAAGAAAAAATTGACAATGTGATGCCAAAATATTATCAACTACAAACTTATCTTGGTCAGCTTCAAGAGAACATTGAAGATTTCAATTGTTATATCCCCTTAAATGAAGTCGAAGATAAAAATATCATCAAAGAGCATGAAATTTATCTTGTTAATTACACAAGAAAAATTAAAACGAAGTTTAAGATAGATGAAGACTTGGCTTATTTGATTGGTTTCTTCCTTGGCGATGGTTGCTTTTCACCAGAAAATAAAAATCCAAATAGGTTTGAAATTGTTATAGGAAAAGAAAAATCAGAGAATTACTTAAAAGAAATTTCAAGAATTATAAAACAAAAGCTTGGTTCAAAACCAATAATTGAAGAAAAAGAAAATTGTTTTGTAGTTTATTTCCATTCCTTTGAATTTAAGCTAATTTTACAAAAGCTTGGAATTCTAGGAAAAAAGGCTAATGAGAAATTCATTCCAAATGCTTTCTTTAACACTAAAAGAGAAATTCAAGAATCTTTGCTAAAAGGCTTGCTTCAAAGTGATGGCTTTATTACCGCTTGGAAAGACAAAAAAGGAAAAATAGGAAAGGCTATTTATGGCTGGCAATTAAGCTCAAAAGAGCTTGTCCTTGGAATCCTTACAATCCTTAGGCAGCTTGGAATATTTCCAAACTATTCAACAAGAAAAATTAAAGAGCATTTGAGGAAAGATGGAAAGCTTATCAAATCAAATTTTGATTTGCATGTTTTAAGTGTTTCAACAAAAGATTATATCCAAAAAACAAAGCAAATTTGGAAAGATCACAAAGATGCAAATAAGCTTGAAGAATATTTAAAAGAAACAAATGGAAAAGAAAAAAGAATAATTGAAATAAATAATGACTTTGTTGGAATAAAAGTAAAGGAAATAAAGGAAATAAAGAATGCAAAAGAAAAATTTGTTTATGACTTCTCAATTTTTGGAGACCAAAACTTTATCGCAGGTCATGCTGGTGTTTTGCTGCATAATACTGATGGTAGCCATATAAAAGCCCTTCTTCTTACTTTATTCTATCGCTACTTTAGAGAAGTAATAGAAAAAGGTTATCTTTATGTAGCTCAACCTCCATTATATAGAATTCAATCTGGAAAAAAGATTGAGTATGCTTATACCGATGAAGAGAAAGATGAAAAGTTAAAGAATTTTGAAAAAGCCACAGTTCAAAGGTTTAAAGGGCTGGGAGAAATGAGGCCAGAAGAACTTTGGGAGACGACCCTTAATCCAGAGAATAGAGTTTTAAAGCAAATAACAATTGAAGATGCAAAAGCTGCAGAAGAGCTTGTAAGAATTTTAATGGGGCTAGATCCTGAAGAAAGGAGAAGATTCATTACTCAAAACACAAAGGATATAAGTCTTCTTGATATTTAAGTGATAAAATGCAAGTTTTAAGAACTGCTTTCCATAGTGAACTAAAAGAGGATTATCTTCAATATTCTTTAAGTGTAATAATTGGAAGAGCAATTCCAAATGCAAAAGATGGACTAAAACCTGTACAGAGAAGAATACTTTACACAATGTATAAATTAAAGAATTTTTCAAATCAACCTTATAAAAAATCGGCAAGAATTGTTGGAGACACAATGGGTAGATTGCATCCTCACGGGGATATACCAATATATGATGCTTTAGTGAGAATGGCTCAACCTTTTTCAATGCGTTACTGCTTGATCGATGGCCAAGGAAACTTTGGAAGCGTTGATAATGATCCACCTGCTGCAATGCGTTATACGGAAGCAAGACTTGCAAAGATTGCTGAAGAAATGCTAAAGGATATAGAAAAGCAAACAGTTGATATGCTTCCAAATTTTGATAATACAACAAAAGAGCCTATTGTACTCCCTACTAGGATACCAAACCTTTTAATAAATGGTTCATCTGGAATTGCTGTTGGAATAGCAACAAACATGCCCCCACATAATCTAAGTGAAGTTTGTGATGCAATTTGTTACCTCCTTGATCATCCAAATTCAAGCATAGAAGAGCTAATGCAATTTATTAAAGGTCCAGATTTTCCAACAGGTGGAGCAATAATTGGAAAAAATGGTATTGAAGAAGCTTACAAAACTGGGAAAGGAAAAATTATTTTAGAAGCAAAATATCACTTTGATCAAAATGAATTAGTTATAGATGAAATCCCTTATACTGTTTCAAAAGCAGATTTAATCCAAAGAATTGTTGAATTAACAAAACAAAAAAATTTAGATATTGGCGATATAAAAGATGAAAGTGACAAAAAAGGAATAAGAGTAGTAATAAAATTAAAAAAAGACGCAGATAAGGATTACATATTGAATCAACTTCTCCTATTTACTCCATTAAGAATAAGTTTCAATATAATGAATGTTTGTATACTTGAAAACAAACCTGTGGTTCTAAATTTAAAAGAGCTTTTGGATGTTTTCATACAGCATAGAAAAGATGTAATAACAAGGAGAAGCAAGTTTGATTTAGAGAATGCTAAAAAAAGATTGCATTTAGTTGAAGGGTTCCTATTTGCTAGAGAAAGAATAGATGAAGTAATAAAATTAATAAAAGAGGCTCAAAGTTCTGAAGAAGCTAAGAAGAATTTAATCTCTATTGGCTTGGATGAACCACAAGCTGAAGCATTATTAGAGTTGAAATTGAGAAGCTTAACAAAACTCGAAATTGAAGCTCTAAAAAATGAAAAGCAAGAGCTTTCTAAAAAAATAAGTGAACTTGAAGAGATACTTAGAAGTGAAGAAAAGCTTAAAGAAGTAATAAAAAATGAAATTCTTGAAATAAAAAAGAACTTTGGAGATGAAAGAAAAACCGAGATAATTGAAAAAGAAATTGAGATAAATGAAGAGCAGGCAATAAAAGAAGAAGATGTTGTTATTGTATTAACAGATCGAGATTATATAAAAAGAGTTCCCATTTCAGTATATAGGTCACAAAGAAGAGGCGGAAAAGGAATAAGGAGTGAAGCAGAAGAAGCAATACCAAAAAGAATAGCAATTGCTAACACAAAAGAAAAGGTTTTCTTTTTCACAAACAATGGAAAAGCATACTACTGCGAAGTTTACAAGATCCCAGAAGGAAGTAGGTATTCTGAAGGGAGAGCAATAAGAAATGTTGTTCCAATAAAAGAAAATGAAAGGATTGTTGATATAGTAAGCGAAAACGGGAAATACTTCTTCTTTGTAACAAAAAAGGGAATTGTAAAGAGAACAAGTATAGAGCACTTTAAAAATTTAAGAAAAAGTGGTAAGATTGCAATTAGCTTAAAAGATGATGAATTAGTTGGAGTAAAGGCTTGTGATGAAGACTCAAATATAATAATAGCTACAAGAAAAGGAATGGCGATAAGATTCTTAGCAAAAGATGTTAGAGAAATGGGAAGAAATGCTTACGGGGTTCGTGGAATAAAGCTAAAAGCAGATGATACCGTTGTTGATTTTGAAGTTGTAAAAGATGAAGCAATTCTTACAGTTACAAGAAAAGGTTTTGGAAAACTTACTCAAATAAATGAATACCGCTTGCAGAAAAGAGGCGGAAAAGGAGTAAGGAATATCAGAATTAATGAAAAGAATGGTGAAGTTGTAAAACTCGTTGGAATAAAAGAAGGCGAAGAGGTATTTCTTATTAATTCAAAAGGTATTGCAATAAGAATCCCATCAGATCAAATTAGAAAAACTAGGAGAGTTGCAATTGGAGTAAGGCTCATGCATCTCAATGAAGATGAAGAAATAGTTGATTGTAAAAAAGTTGAAATAAGTTAAGATTTACTCCTTAATTTTAAGTATAGCATCTAGCAAACCATGAGCATATGAGATGCAAGCAAAAGAAGTAAAGTAATCTTTTTTGTTCAAATAAAAGATAGAATCTTCTTTATAAAGTTTGGAAAGTTCTAAAATTTCTTCCTCTTTTTTTCTTAGTTTTTTCCCTTCAAGCTTCTTTAAATTATCATCAAACTTTTTTATGTCTTTTTTTATCCTCTTCTCTATATCCATTTCTTTTTTCACAAGTTTTTTATGCTTATTAAATTAAAATAGATTATGCTTGTTGGAATTGTTGGGGCTCCAAATAAAGGTAAAACAACACTTTTCTCTGCATTAACTTTGAAGTATGCTGAAATTTCAGCTAGACCTTTTACAACAATTAATCCAAATAAAGGAGTAGCTTATGTTAAAGTAGAATGTGTTGAAAAAGAACTTCATGTAAAGTGTAATCCAAAAAATTCAATCTGCATAAATGGAGAAAGGCTTATTCCAGTAAATGTTATAGATGTTGCTGGACTTGTACCAGGAGCCCATATGGGAAAAGGTATGGGAAATCAATTTTTGAATGACCTTGCAGCCGCTGACGCTCTTATCCAAGTCGTTGATGCTTCATGCAAAACAGACGCTTTTGGAAATCCTTGCGAGTATTTTGATCCTTTTGAAGAAGTAAAATTTGTTAGGAATGAAATTGAGGAATGGTTTTTTGAAATTTTAAAAAGAAATATTAAGGGTAAGGAAATTGAAGAATTCATTCAAGCTTTGAGCTTCACAAGAGCGAATAAAGAAACTGTTGAAAAAGCTATAGAAGATGCAAATTTGGTTTATTCAAGTTCGTGGAGTGATGAAGAACTTAGGGAATTTGTAAAAAGTTTTATAAAAATAAATAAACCAATAGTTGTTGCTTTAAATAAAGCTGATTTAGAAGAAGCTCAAAAGAATATTCCAAAGCTAATTGATGAAGCTAAAAAGATCGGGATAAAAGCTGTTGCTACATCTGCTGAGATAGAACTTGCACTTAGAAGAGCAAATGAAAAAGGAATTATAAGCTATGTACCTGGCTCTACAGACTTTGAAATAAAAGGAGGAAATGAAAAACAATTAGAAGCATTGAATAAAATTAAAGAGACACTCAAGAAAATAAAAACAACAGGTGTAATCGAAATTTTAAACGAAGTTGTTTTCAATGTTTTAAATGCAATAGTAGTTTACCCTGTTGAGGACGAAAATAAATTTACTGATCACTTTGGAAATGTATTGCCAGATGCGTTACTAATGCCAAAAGGCTCAAAAGTTATTGATCTTGCTGAAAAAATCCATTCTGAGCTTGCTAAAAACTTTGTTTACGCCATAGATGCAAAAACAAAAAGAAGAATTGGAAAAGATGAGGTTTTAAAGAATAATGATGTAATAAAAATTGTTGAAAAAAGATAAAAAGTAGAAAAACAAAATTTCTTTTATGACACAACTCATTTATTTGGAGGATAGCTACCTTAAAGAGTTAAAAGCAAAGGTCATTGAAGAAAAAGAAATTGAAGGAAAAAAAGCTGTTATTCTAGATAAAACAATTTTTTATCCTACTGGTGGAGGTCAAGCAAATGATACTGGCAAGCTTATCGTGGAAGGAAAAGAAATTGAGGTTTATGATGTAAAAAAAATTGATGGTGAAGTTTTCCATTTCGTTAACTCAAATGAGTCTCTGGTTTCAAAAGAAGTTTTATGTAAACTTGATTGGGAAAAAAGATATATGCACATGCGTTTTCACTCCGCTTTGCATTTAGTAGATGGGGTTATAATAAAGTATTTCAAAGAATTAAATGCTTTTATAACTGGCTCTGCTATTTTTGATGATTATGCTAGGGTAGATTTTGATTTTGAAAATGGTACAAGAGACATGCTACAAAAAATAATTGATAAATCTAATGAAATTGCTGAGGAAGGCCTTGAAATAAGAGCGAAGGTAATACCAAAAGAAGAAGCATTAAAAAACCCCAATTTAGTTAGAACTCTCCCAGGAAAGGAACTTCTTGAAAAGCTTGAAAATGTTAGAATAATAGAGATTGTTGGATTAGATGAACAGATGGATGGGGGCACACATGTCAAAAATACAAAAGAGATAGGGAAAATTGTTTTAAGTTCGTATGAAAGTAAAGGGAAACACAATAAAAGAGCAAAATTAGTATTGCAATAATGTTACTTTAAAATATTTAAAACGTGCTTTACTATTTCTTTTCTAACTTCTTCTACACTTCTTTCAGCATTTATTACTTTTACATTTTCAAATTCTGATGCAATCTTGAGATAAGTTTCCCTTGCTCTTGTTTGGAAGCTCTTTTCCTCAAAAATCGATTTAATTTTTCTTGTTGCATTTATTCTTTTTATAGCTGTATCAGCAGATACGTCTAAAATCAATGTAAGATCTGGATAAAGAAGAACAGAGTTAATATCAACAAGCCATTTATAATTTAAACCGCTTGCAGCCCCATAAGCTATTGTTGAAAAAGCGTATCTATCACTTATTACAACCCACCCTTTTCTTAGTAATGGAGTAATCCTTTTTACATGCTCGGCTCTATCTGCACAAAATAAAAGTTGTAAAGCTGCTTTACTTATCTTACATTCACCATTTAAAGCAGCTCTTATTAAGCTACCAAGTAGTGTCTGGGTTGGTTCTTTTGTAAGAAGTACTTTCTTTCCTTTTGAAAGAAGAAGAGAATAAAGAAGACTAGCTTGTGTAGTCTTCCCACTACCATCTATCCCTTCAAGAACTATAAACTTCCCCTTCATTTTTCTGGTTTTGCTTCAGCACTTTTTGAAACAATAACAACATCTTCTACGCTTCTAACCTTCTCGTACATTATACTGTATTGTTTAATTAACCTCTCCGCTTGTGCTCCACTTATTTTTTCTATTGGGACTAACATTATTCTAGAGATTTTACCTTCTTCTAGGTCTAGAATTACACTGTGTACTTGTCCTAAGTACTTTCCGTCATCTGTGTATATATCCATTCCATACAAATCTGATAGTTGCATTATCTCACCGCTGCAATATTAATTTGAATTTTTATTTTAAATATCTTTCTTTTGTGAATGTTTTTTAAATAAGTTTTACGTAAAATAGATATCAGTGATTCTATGGAGTACCCAAAACAAATTAGAAGCTATTGTAAATATTGTAAGAAGTATACTTTACACAATGTAAAAATCTACACAAAAAAACCAGAAAGAAGTTTAGCAATAGGTAATATAAGACATGAAAGGAAGATAAAAGGTTATGTTGGAAAAGTAAAAGGAAGAGTTGCAGTTAAAAAGCAAGGAAAAAGACAAGTAGTTATACTAGAATGTACAGTGTGCCACAAAAAAACTCAAAGAGTTGTAACTTCAAGAACAAAGAAAAAAATTGAAATAAAGAAGAGTTAATATGGAAGAAGAACTTCCTGAAGAAGGAGAGCTAGTTATTGCTGTTGTAAAAAAGATTTTTGATTACGGGGCGATATGTGAACTTTTAGAATATAATAATACCCAAGCGTTTTTGCCAATTAGAGAAGTAGCTAGTGGATGGGTAAAAAATATCCATGAATTTCTACATGAAGGGGATAGAGTTGTATGCAAGGTTTATAAGGTAGACAAAGAAATGAAGGCAATAGATGTAACGTTAAAAAGAGTAACACAAATTGAAAAAAGAGAAAAAATGCAACAATACAATGCAGAAAAAAGAGCAGAAAAATTTCTAGAAGCGATCGCGAAGGGTTTAAATATAAGTAGTAGCGAACTGGATAAAACAAAAGAAAAAATACTAAAAACTTATTCTTCACTTTATGACCTTTTCTTTGATGCTTATAACAAAACAAAAAAGTTTGAAGATTTAGATATAGCACCTGAGATTAAAAAAGAGATAGAAGAGAAAGCTTCTGATGTTATAGAGGAAAAAACGTATAAACTTATTTATAAGCTTAAGCTTCAAACATTTGATACCAAGAAAGGTATTGAAAAATTAAATGAAGCAATAGAATCATTGAAGAAAAATGGGTTTGAAGTAATATATATCTCAGCTCCTATTTATCAAATAAATATAACAACACGCGAGCCACAAAAAGTTGAAAAACAAATATCTAAAGTTGTGGAAAAATTTAAAAAAGAATTTGATGTTGTTGAAATTGAAAAATCAAAAACAAAATGAAAAAAATAAGATTCTGCAAAAATTGTAAAATTTATACTATGCAGGAAGTTTGCAGGATCTGTAAATCAAAAACAATAATAGCAGCACCACCAAAATATAAGGAAAACGACCCTTATGCAGAATATAGGAGGAAAATCTTATATGGTTGATTTATGGAATGAAAAAATTAAACCGATGCTTGCGGAAAAGTCAAAAGCTTTTGATAATAAAGAATTCTTATTTGAAATAAAGTTTGATGGAACAAGGGCAATAAGCTATATTGACACTTCAAACAAAAAGGTTAGAATGCTTAATAGAAGGATGCTATTTTTTGAAGATAGGTACCCAGAATTTAGAGAAATTTGGAAGAATATAAATTGTGAAAAAGCAATAGTAGATGGAGAAATTGTAATTTTTAAAAATGGTGTTCCTAATTTTTATTTATTGCAGGAAAGAGAACAAGTTGAATCAGATTTAAGAGCCGAGATACTTTCAAGGATTAACCCAGCAACTTACATTATTTTTGATATTCTTTATAAAGATGGAAAAGAGTTAGTAAATCTGCCTTTAATTGAAAGGAAAAAAATTCTAAAGGAATGCATAAAAGAAGATGAAAGAGTTGTTGCTTCTGAGTACATACTTGAAAAAGGTGTGACCTTTTTTGAAGAAGTAAAAAAAAGAAATCTTGAAGGAATAATGGCTAAAAAAATAAATTCGAAGTATCAGATTGGAAAAAGAAGTAAAGACTGGTTAAAAATAAAAGATTTTGAGACAATAGATTGTATAATCTGTGGTTACACAAAAGGTGAAGGTTGGAGGGAGGAATATTTTGGGTCTTTGGTCCTTGGTTGCTACCATAACAATAAATTAACTTATATCGGAAAATGCGGGACTGGTTTGGATGAAAAAGGTTATGAAGAACTAACAAAACTTCTTGAAAAAATAGAAAGTAAGCAAAATCCTTTTGGTGAAGAAATAGAAGAATTGAAGAAAAATGTAGTTTGGGTTAAACCCCAACTTGTTTGTGAAGTAAGATTTATGGAGATTACTCCAGACTTAAAGCTTAGAGCACCAAGTTTTGTTAAACTTAGAAGAGATAAACCAATAGAGGAATGTATTATTTAACCAAAAAATAAAAAAGAAAAAGATTAATCTCTTGTCTTAAATTCTTTGTTGTTTTCCATCTCTGAAAGGAGTATTGCCTTAGTTTCTTTGGCAAATTTTGGAAATCCTTCTTCTGCACTTTTTCTTACCACTTCTTTTAATTTTTCTGCTCTTTTCTGTTTTGAAAGTAATAAAGCTGTGTTTCTTGCTTCAACAAACCATCCTTCTTGTATACATTTCTCTTGTATCTTCTCTAACTCTTTTATCCTTTCGGAGTTTGGAAGAAGCATTGCAACACTCCTTGCTTTATCAGGCATTTCGTAATCTAAGTAAACTGCTTCTATTTCCTTTAATGCTTGATTTCTAGACCTGTCTGGTAAACTTAATGCCGCTTTTAAAGCACTATCAAACCATCCTTTTTCTATACATTTAACTTGTATTTGCTTTAACTCTTTTTCTCTATCAACTTGAGAAAGATACATTGCTACATTTATTGCTTCCTCAACATAACCTTTTTCTATATGTTTTGTTATTATTTTCTTTAATTCCTGTGTTCTTTCAGATTCTGGAAGGAGCATTGCTGTTTGCATAGCGAATTCAAACCACTTTTTATCCTTATCTCCGTATTCTATATACCTTTCTGTAATTTCTTTAAGGGATTTGATTCTACTCTGCTCAGGAAGTAACATTGATATGTCTTTGGCGTAAGCAAGTAGCCCGTCTTCTATGTACTTTTCCTTAATCTTTTCTAGCTTATCAATACTTGTTGCTTGCTTTATAAGCTCATGGGCGCCATCAAACTCTTTTTGTTCTATACCGTTATCTACTTTCTTGACTTCATTTTCTATTTTTTTGGTTTTTTGGGATTGCTCCTTCTCCATTCTACCACCTTTAATGGAATTATTATGAGTACAACTGTTTAAAAAGTTTTATTCTAAATTTTTGTTTAACTCCGCTTGCGAGAAGTCCCCTTTCAAAAGATATGGGATGAAAGCGAGCAGGCGAAAAAATGTGGATTTGTAGTTGATAGAGACTACAATGCTGCGATGAACATTTTGAAGTCGAGGCCGGGACGGCCCGTTGAACCTGCAGTACCTATGACAACCAAAGAGGTAGTAGGTTTGAGGAAGCTCCTCTACTCTATGAAATCTCTGCAAAAGAGATTATCGCAGGGCAAGAGCTTTCAATGAGGCAGGAAGCCCCATCCGTAAGGGTTGGGCAGTTCACATTGAATGTTAAATAAAGAGATTACAAAAGTTTTAAATTTTTAAGAAGATCCAAATCTTTTTTGTACCATGGACCTATACCAAGAGCCGTTATTGTTCCTTTTGGGATTTGGGTTAAACCGGCATCTTCTACCAATGAACATGGAATTCCTTTAAATTTAAATGCTGCAAAAAATCTTTTTAAATCATCTTCGTTTCCTACTTTTACAACTATTTTTTTGGCACCAGAGTTTAACCATTTTTCTGCTATCTCTCTATTTACCTTTTCTGTTTCTAAGAAACTTTGAAGAGAAGCGTGAGCAACTTGAGCTGCAAGCTTTCCTTTTCCAAGGTCTAGATCGGTTCTAACTACAATATATTGTTGGATTTCTTCTTCCATTTTTCTTTTTCTCTTTTTAAAATAAAAATTTTTACAGCAATCATTTTATTTTTAAAAAGCAATTTCTTTTTATATGCTAAGCTACCAAGACCTTATAAAGCTAAGAGCTGAAGAAAAAATGAATAACGAGCTACAACCTTTGCCGCAGGATTTTTTTCTTCAACTTAAAGAGCTTTTAAAAAGTCTTAGTGGGAAAGAGTTTGAGAATACTAAAAAAATAGCTAATGAAATAATTCAGCTTAGAAAAAGTAAAATCTTTATTTATTTAAGCTTAAATAAGGTTCCTGAAAACCTTAGTGAAAAGGAAAAAGAATTTTACAAGAATATAACAAAAGAATTAGAGAATTATGATAAACAAATCTCTTCTATTTTTGAGGAAAAAGAAAAAACAAAAAAGATAGAGGTTCTAAAAGATGTCCCAAAAATAGTTTTAGGTGAAAAAGAATTTGGACCTTGTAAGAAGGGGGATATTTTAGAAGTAGATGAAGAATTCGGAGAATTACTTGTTAAAAAAGGAATTGCTAAATTTCAGTAGTTTTCAAAAACAAAAATTGAAATAAAGATTAATATATATAGAAAAAGAAAAGAAATGCATGAAGAAGAATGTAAAGTATAGAGTTTTTAATTTTGGACCTGATAGTTTACTATTTGAAAAAACAAAGGAAAAAGTTAAAAAAGAGCCTATTGTTATTGTAGGGTTACCAGGAATAGGACTTATTGGGAAAATTGTGGCAGACTATTTAATAAAACAGCTTAAAGCCAAAAAATTTGGGGTTTTTTATTCCCCAGCTTTTTCACCACAAGTAATAATGAAAAAGAATGGAAAAGTAAGAATGCTAAGCTATCGATTTTACCATGCAAATGTTTCATCAAAAGAGTTTATATTTTTAGTAGGAGATGTACAACCTTTTGAATCAGATTGGCAGTATGCAGTTTGTAGAAACACGTTGGATTATTTATCAAAATTTAAACCAAAAGAGATAATTACAATTGGTGGTTATGGGACAAATCAATTCATTCAGAAACCAAGAGTACTTGGCGCTGCAAACACGAAAATGGAAATTGGGGAGTATAAAAAGTTTGGTGTTATATTTGGCGAAGCAAAAGGTAGTATAATTGGTGCTGCGGGTTTATTCGTGACAATGAGCTCTTTTAATGGGGTTCCTGCAATTTGCTTAATGGGTGAAACACACGGCGCTTATGTAGACGCAAACGCAGCAAAAGCAGTTTTAGAAGTTATTGCAAAAAGATTCAAAATAAAAATAGACTATTCAGAATTAGAAAAAAAGGTCCAGCTCACAGAAAAAGCAATGCGTGAAATTGAGGAGGAACTTAAAAAAATGCAACAACCACCAAAAGAGAAAGAAGGATTAAGTTATTTTAGATGATTATTTAAAAGGACATTTCTAATAGCCTCAACAAAATTCAACTGAAAGCAATTTAAATGTGAAGTTTTTTATTTTTTAAAAATGAAAGATTTGGTATGAAAGTTATTGAAAAAACAAAATCAGTATGCCCTATCTGTAAAAGGGTAATAGATGCTGAGATATTTGAAGAAAATGGAGAGGTAAAAATAAGGAAAACTTGCCCAGAACACGGAGAATTTGTTGATAAATATTGGGAAGACTACGAGCTCTATAAAAAGATGATGAAATATAAATTTGATGGCCCCGGGGTAGAAAACCCACAGCTCCCAGAGTTATCTGGAGCAAATTGCCCTTTTGATTGTGGCCTTTGTAAGCTTCATTTAAGCCATCCTCTTCTTGTAAATATGGTCCTTACAAACCGTTGCCATTTAAGCTGTTGGTATTGTTTCTTTTATGCAAAAGAAGGTCAACCAATATATGAACCAAGTATTGAACAAATAGAAAAAATGCTAAAAATGCTTAGAAGCTTAAAACCTGTAGCCCCTAATGCAATCCAATATACTGGCGGGGAACCAACTCTAAGGAAAGATCTTGTTGAAATAATACAACTAACAAAAAAACTTGGGTTTACACATATTCAATTAAATACAACTGGAATAAATTTAATGGATAAAGAGTATACAAAAAAGCTAAAAGATGCTGGTGTAAATGTTCTTTATATGAGTTTTGATGGAGTAGATAAAAATATTAATACAAAAAACCATTGGGAGGTTCCTTATATCCTTGAAAGTGCAAGGTATGCAAAACTTGGAATTGTACTTGTACCAACAGTTATAAATACATGGAACGACCACGAACTTGGGAATATAATAAACTTTGGTTTAAACAATATCGATATTGTTAGAGCTGTAAACTTTCAACCAGTTTCTCTTGTCGGTAGAATGCCAAAGGAGCAAAGGGAAAAGTTTAGAATAACAATTCCTGGAGCTATAAAAAAGATTGAAGAACAAACAAATGGTGCAATAACCAAAGAAGATTGGTATGCGATTCCTTTTGTTGGTGCGGTAAGCAAATTTGTCGAAGTGTTAACAGGTAAGCCTACGTATGAGTTTTCTGCACATCCAGCTTGTGGTATGGCAACTTATGTTTTTCTAGATGAAGATAAAGTAATACCTATAACTAGATTTATAGATGTCGAAGGATTAATACAACTCTTAGATTCCTCTGCTGATGAAATGTCTGGAAAGGCTTCTTGGGAAAGAAAGTTAATTGCTGCAAAAGCTGCTCTCCAGGTTGGAAAGTATATAGACAAGCAAAAAGCTCCAAAGAGTATAAACTTTGAAAAACTTCTTGCAAATATTTTAGTAAAACATACTTACTCCGCTCTTGGCGCTTTCCATGTAAAAACACTTTTCTTGGGAATGATGCATTTCATGGATGAATACAATTATGATATTGAAAGAGTAAAAAGATGTGTAATACATTATGTACAACCTGATGGAAGCGAAGTTCCTTTCTGCACATTTAATGTTTTCCCAGAGCTTTATAGAGATAAAGTTCAGGAACTTTATAGCTATAAACCTGAAGAATGGAAAAAACTTCATCCAGGCTGGGATTATCAAAAAGATAAGTACCATAGGGATATAGAAAAACTTGAAAAAGGGGAAGCTTACAAAAAAACATATTCTAATTTAAAGAAGTTTTGGTGAGATGATGATTGTAAAAATCTTAAGAGCTAAGTTAAAAAAACTTAAACAAGAGGAATTTTCTTTACTTCAGTATAATTTACTTTTAAACAAAAAGATTTTTGTTGCAAGTATCGATGAAAAAGGAGAAGCTTTTTTTGTTTTTCTCCCAGAAGCTGAAAAAGAATTGAAGGAAAAAATTTCAAAAATTGTTGAAAAAATTGAAGATGAAAGAGAGGAAAATTATGAAACTTTAACCGCACGAAGATTTTCTCCAGAAAGAACTAAAAAAGCGAAAGCAATAAATGAAAGATTAAAGCTTTCGAATTGCGAGAATTCTTGATTTATCATCTGCGTGTATTTCAAGAGCTTCATTTCTTTTTTTTATTTTTGCAAACTCAATTTTTATCATAGTAGATAGGGGTAATAAATTTAAAATTTCAGCACTTCTATCCCATGCTACAGTCCTTAAAGAAATCTTCCCATCAAAAAGTTTCCCTGAAATCATTTTTCTTTGTTTACCATCTTTTTCGAAAAATTTTAAAGGGGTAAGTTCAATTATTTTTCCTATAACGTCTACAATTTCATTTTCCTTTAAAGTTGAAAAATCTTTTATAGCTGTTGAACCTTTTTTTACTATTGTAATAACAGTATAACCTTTCGTATGAATTTCGTTGTTTTTTACAATACCCCTACTTATTCTTATCTCGTCTCCACGCTCTATACCTGCAAGGTCAATGTAATCACAAAGCTTATGCCAAGTAACAAGTCTTACCAATTGATCATCTATACTTAAAATTATACTTCTTACTTTAATTTTTCTATTCTCTTTCTCTTTTTCTAAAGGATTAAAAATTCTTTCAACTTTTGCAACCGTAGTTACTTCTTCACCATCTTTAAGTTCCATATACCTACTTTTGAAAGTAAAACTTAAATTTTTACCTGAGCTAAAAGTTCATCAACTATTGCAGATGCGCCTATTCCTGCACCAGATCTTATGGCAACTCTATGTTCAAGTACAGCATGTGCAATAAATTTAACATCTTCCACTTCAACTCTATCTCTACCCTTAAGTAATGCCCTCGCTTTTGCACCAACCATGAAAGCAATTGAAGCTCTTGGACTTGCACCCATTAATAAGTGCTGGTGTTCTCTTGTTTTAGAAACAATCTCTACTATATAACGCATAATTTTCTCATCGATTTTAATAGTTTTCGCAAGTTCTGAAAGCTCAAGAATTTCTTCTTTTTCAAAAACTTTTTCAAGTTTTGGCTGTGGTTTATCTTTCAATTTTAACATTTCAACCTCCTCTTCTTGTGTTGGGTAATTTACACTAACTTTGAAAAGAAATCTATCTGCTTGAACCAATGGAATTGGATTAGTCCCCTCTATTTTTATTGGGTTCTGTGTTGCTATAACTATAAATGGTTTAGGTAACGGAAGGGTACCACTACTAAAGGTTACCTGTTTCTCTTCCATACTTTCAAGTAAAGAGGTTTGGGTCCTAGGGGGAGCCCGGTTAAGCTCATCTATTAAAACAATATTATTGAATATAGGCCCTTTCCAAAGTACAAGTTTACCATTCTGGTCATAAAACTCAAAACCAAGGATATCTCTTGGTTGTAAATCTGGTGTTCCTTGAATTCTCCCAAAGGTACCGTCAATTAATTGAGCAATTGTTTTTGCCATTGTTGTTTTTGCTAGGCCTGGCATTCCTTCTAAAAGAATGTGCCCATTTGCTATTAAACCAATAAAAACAAGTTCTACTTCTTTTTCTTTTCCAGCAATAACTTTTGAAATCTCTTTTTGGAATTTTTCATAACGTCTGGCAACTTCATTTATTTCCATAATCTTTTTTCTTAATAGTGTTTTTTATTATTTCCCTTCAAAACCTTTAAATTTTATTTTCCTCCTTTTCTTTAAAAGGAAAAAGCCTGAAAGCATTCCAAAAATAAAAGCAATAATTAGTAGAAGAATCTCTTTGTTTTGGCCAGTTGAAACAAAATTCTTAATTGCATCAATAATCGCAGAAACACTTGAGAAAATTTTATTGGTTGAAATTTCTAAAGTTTGTGTTTCAGAAGCAGTTTGATTAATAAGTTTTGCTGTAATATACAATTTTAGTTGGAAGGGGGTAGCATTTTTAACTATAAACTTAAAAGGTATCTCTTTTTCTTTTGAGATACAAGAATTATTTGATGGGAAACAAGAAAGAGTGGTCCAATTACTACCTATAAAAATAACCTTTGCATTTTTTTGATCAGCAGAAAAGCTAACATTTACATTTATTGGTTGGGCTAAAGAAGCATTTTTAATTTTTAAACTTACAAAAAAACTTGAATTGTACCAGATACCTGGGATCGCTGAATAATTTTTAAGCCCATTAACACTAATAAAATCTTCAATTGAAGTAGGGGAAATTGGCAAAACTACAACTACAAAAGCGAGCAAAAACATTTTATCTAAATCTTTTTTTCTTTCTTTATTTATTTAAATTTTGTTTATATCGAAATCCTCTCCAACAATTGTTAACTTTATCCCCATTTCCTTTAATCTTTGTTTTGCTGTATCACCGATCCTTTTTGTTATTACTTCGTCAGGCATTACTGCTTTTATTATTCTCATAGCTCTTGCTCTTTCTTCAATTCCAAAATATGGATTTTTTATTGTCTCTTTTTTAATTATCTCTCCGTTTTTATTTTTGTCTATTATCAGATATTCCGGCGCACCAAAATCATAGTAAATATTTTTATCTTTAAAAGGTATAATTATTCTATAACCCTCTTTTTCTGGATATTCAACTTCATTACCTGGCATACCTCTCCACCTAAAGCTTCTGCCAAAACCTTGTTTTATAATACCTTTTTCTATATCATGAGAAGAAACCTCAATTGCAATAGACTTTAAGTTTTTAATTTGAGTAGAAAGTTCGTCTCTCATTTTGTTTGTTATCTTTTCAGCTTCTTCAATAGAGAAATTTTTAGGAAGTTTTATTTTAACTTCTGCAAAAGTTGCTGAACCACTTTTTCTTGTTTTGATGGTTTCTAACTCTATTTTTTGTGTTTTACAGTACTCTTTTATCTTTTCTTCAGTATCCTTATCTGCAGAACCTAGTAAATTATCTATAACTTCCCTAGCTAGAGAAAAACCTTCAACAAAAATAAGAACGCCGATCAAAATCGCTATAATATTATCTATTAATGGAAAGAAATTAATCAAAAAGAGAGATACGAAAATACCAATTGAAGAAAGGAAATCAATCTTTGAGTGTTCAGCGTCACAAATTAAGGCTAAGTTTTGTTCCTTCATACCAATTTTATATTTAAGTGACATGAGAATACCGTTAACAATTATAGAAGTAAAAATGATAAGGAACCCATATAAACCAATATTAACTTTTTCACCTTTTGAAAGCCCGTATAAACCTTCGGATATAACCTCAAAAGCTGAGATTAAGATTATTAAAACGATGACCCCACTTACTATTGCTTCGGCAGAATAATACCCATAAGGGTGTTTTTCATCTGTTTTTTTACCTGCAATTCTTATTCCAAAAAATGCTGCAAAAGAAGAGAAAACATCAGTAAAAGAATGAATACCATCTGCAAAAATTGTTTTACTATTTAAAATTAACCCGATAATTATCTTTCCTACTGCTATTATAAAATTACCAATTGCGCTAAGGACTGCTACTTCCTCTTTTCTCTCCATTTAAAAATTTAGAAATTTAAGAAAATAAATTTAATTGCTTGGGCCCGGAGAGATTCGAACTCTCAACCTACGGCTCACTTAGAGCGCGTCATATAAGACCGTCGCTCTAACCGTTGAGCTACGGGCCCATATTCTTTATTTATTTTTTTGATTTAAAATTTTTTTCCAATCTATCAAAATAAATACAAGTATAGAAAATATACCAATTATATCAAGAATTAATTGGACAACCCACTCTTCAAAAAACATTTGCTTAAGGATTGGAATGCTTGCTTTCAAAAGAAAAAGTGGGATAAAGTAGGTAACTAGCCTACCAATAAAAAAACCTAAAAAAACACCAATAGTTGAGTACTCAACAAGCCCAAGCATTATAAAGTACGCATTGCTTGGTAAAGGAGTTAATGCTACTATAATCGATGAGATAAAACCAAAATTCTTTATGTTTTTAAGCTTTTTTCTTAAAAGTTTCATGTCTTCCTTTTCTTTTTTGCTGAGAAGGATCTTACCTTTTTTGGAAAGCTGAAACAAGAAGAACCTGCCAAAAGTAGATGCTGTTGCACCAACAAGAGTAAGCAGACCTATGTTGAAACTTGGATTGATTAAGTAAAAAAGGAGAAGGGTTAACCAAGTTGGTGGAACAAAAGCAGGTGCTAAATTAAGTAAGAAAACTAAAATAAAAACTCCAAAATAACCCAAGGAGAATAGTATTTCTCTGAGCATAGTAAAAAGAATTTTTAAATAAGCGTTTAAATAAATTACTATATGCCAAAGCCAACAACAGAAGAGGTATCATCAGTAAGAGAAAGAGCGAGGGTGTACTATCTAAAAGGTAATGAACTGTTCAAACAAGAAAAATACAAAGAAGCTATCGAAGAATATACAAAAGCAATTTCTATAGACAAAGATTACAGCGATGCATACTACAACAGAGGAATTGCGTATGCAACAATTGAAGATTTTGATAATGCAATAAAAGATTTTCAAATAGTTTTGAAATATGAACCGAATAACCCGGAAGTTTATTATGTTACTGGCTTGGCTTATGAATATAAAGAGGATTATACAAGCGCTAGAGATTATTATCAAAAAGCATTAGAACTTAATCCAAATTATTATGAAGCTAAAAGGCGACTTGAAAGAATTTCCGAGGATGCAAAAAAAGAAGAAGCTGTAGAAAAAACGGTTGTTGAAGAAGGGCAAATAAAAAAAGTAAGTTATTATAAACCAAAGAAAACTTTTAACGATGTTGTTGGTCTAAAAAAGCAAAAGGAAGAATTATTCAAAAATATTGTTTTAGCATTTAAAAGACCAGATTTGTTTAAAAAGTATGTTGGAAAGGCTGGAATAGGAATTTTGCTTTATGGACCACCTGGATGCGGAAAGACTTTTATAACTGATGCTGTTGGTGGTGAAGCCGGGGCAAACATAATAATTGCAAGGATAAATGAAATTGTGGATATGTATGCTGGAAATACCGAAAAGAATATGCATGCAATATTTGAAGAAGCAAGAAAACATGCACCAGCTATAATATTTTTTGATGAAGTTGAAGCACTTGGAGTTAAAAGAGGCGAAAAAGACGCTCAACAGTACCAAAGGATGGCAGTAAACCAATTTCTTACAGAGATGGATGGAATAGAATCGGGCTTAAATAATATCTTTGTTATTGGTGCAACAAATGCACCATGGGATATGGATCCTGCTTTAAAAAGAAGTGGAAGGTTTGGAAAAGCGATTTATGTACCACCACCAGATTATGCAACTAGAGTTTCACTTTTCAAATATTATACAAAAGATATGCCGATAAAAAAGAGTGGGTTTGGAAGTATTGATTATGGTAGGCTGGCGAGAGCAACAATTGGGTATGCTAGTGTAGATATAAAGCAAATTTGTTATGAAGCCGGTTTAATACCTTTAGTTGAGGAGTATGCGACTGGAAAAGGTAGAGAAATAAAAATGGGTGACTTTTTAAAGGCGATAAAGAAGACAAAATCAAGTTTAGATGAATGGTATATGCACGTAAGAAAAGAGATTATTTCAAAAAGGGAAGTTCAGATTGTTGATGGAAAGAAAACTGAAATTGAAAAAGAAGGGGTGCTTTCACCTCAAGAGAGAGCACTTTACAACGATTTAATAAAAGATGTAAAAAGAAATTCTTCCCTTCCATTTAGAATCTTAAAGAAGTTAATAAGAATTTTTGCACTTTATATATTTTAAGTGAAACCAATGCAAGCACTTTCAGTTCTCATAGGCTGTAGTTATGCATTAATTTCTTTTTTAGTTACTAAAAAATTTACAAAAAAGGAAAGGATAAACGAAATAAATAAAAGACTTAAGGAATTACAAAATAAAGAAATTGGAGAGAACGAGAGAGTTGAAATTATTAAGTTATTTAATGAATCGCTAATACTTCAAATGAAGCCGGTTTTTGTTACCATCCCAATATTCTTTTTTATTTACTTTTTAATTCCAAAAGAGATTCAATTAGAGTTTATACTAGTTAGTGTAGTTTTTGGATTAATTTTAAATATTTTAAGTGAGATAAAAATTGGTGAAAAAAATGAAAATAAGCAGAAGCAAGAAAATAATCCAAAAGAGATCACCAAAAGGTAGAAAAATTATTAGAATCAAAAAGATAAAAAAAGAAACAGCAAGGTGTGCTATTTGTGGTAGAAAAATAAATCAAAGCACAAACAAGAAAAGACCATTTAATAATGTACTTTGTGCTGAATGCACTAGTAAAGTTTTTCAATTGGCAAGTAGGATAGAAAGAGGGGAGCTTAAACTTGATGATGTAGAAGGAAAATATAAAAACTATATTTTACAAATTTTTGCTCACTAACTTGCTTTTTGCTTTCCATTTGTATGAGTAGGGTTTAATTTCTATTTCTTTGAATACAATTTTTTTATTTTCTAAAGAAAATATCAAAACCTTCCTTTCTCCAAGTTTAAAAGCTCTTTCATAAATTGCTTTTATACTTTTATTTCCCCTTTTTTCAAAGACCCACTTTTTCTTTTTTGCGAGATTTTGTACAAATGCTTCTAATTTCTTTCTTTTTTTCCTTTCAATTTTTGAAGTTGTAACATACATTGCAGCACTTTATGCTATTAAGAAGCTTATTATTCCGAAAAAAATTGCAATAGTTGTGAAAACTGCTACTTTTTTAAACAGTTTAGTTTTTCTTGTTAGAAAAATATCTATAATAAGTCCTGAGATAAGACTTAAAAATATAGAAGTTGAAGCCTCAGCAATTGTTATTGTATGATTATTTAGGTTCAAAGCAGCATTTGCAATTATTGCATTTGTTGAAAACATTCCAATAATTATGGAGGTCAAATATAAACCATATTTCAAATTTGCAACCAATTGTGAAAGTGTAAAAGCAAATAAAGTATAGAAACCTATTTTTATTCCTTCTTTAATTGAAAAAGGCTGTTGTAACCTGAGTTTTTTGTATGGTAATTGTTTATAATTTGAAATAGCAAAAAATGACAAAACAACACCCATTACTATACTACTTAAAAGTAAGTTTTTATTAAACCCTGTTAATAGAAATGTAAAAATCAGCGTACTAACCATTTTGCCTGTTTCTGCAAATAAAATTGAAGAAAGTTCAACCTTTTTATTCTTTACAAAATTAGTTATAGCACCAAAAGAGTTTACCATTCCTCCGATCAAACCAACTATTGGAAGTAAATGCTCTCCATAAAAAATAAGTACAAAAAACATTAACAAAGAGATTACAGAAATTAAGATTATTATTTGAAGCATCATCTCTAAGTTAAATGTAATACCAAAAAAAGATACAGATTGAGGTAATATTGGGTAAAGAATAAATAGGATTATTCCAAATTCTAGTGCTTCGAAAATTTCTTCTCTCCTAAGTGCTTTTACAAAAATTCTTGTCTGGCTTCTTATAAATAGTAAGAAGGTTACTACCATGCTTAAACCAACTCCTTCTATTATATACCCATTTCCAATTAAGATTCCGAGAGTATACGAAAGTAAAAGTGAAAACAAAGTAGTTAATCCAAAAACCTTTTTCTTTTGCTGAATAAAAGAGAATATTCCAAAAATTGCAACAGTTATAAAGCCTATTGAGATAAGTAGTGAAAGTTCTAAATATGAAAAGAGCATGCCAAGAAGGCAAGAAAGTGCCATAGTTCTTATTCCGAGTAATGATTGCTTTTTTGAAAATTCTCTTTCAACACCGATAAGTGCACCAACACCTAAGGAAATTAATGCCCTTAAGAAAAACTCTTCGATTTGCATTATTTTATTTTAAAAAACCTTTAAATAAACTTTTCTAAAAGATTTTGGATTTGTCTAATACAACACCATATTTTAATAAATTTTTTATTCATTTATTTTGAAATTAAAAAATGAAAATCTGCATTTCTGGTTTGACTGGAAGTGGAAAAACAACCATCGCTGAGATTCTTTCAAAGAAACTACACTATCCATTAATTTCTTCCTCTTACAAAAATTTAACAAAAGATATAGTCAAGTTTACACAAGAAAATGTAAATAATGAAAAGCTTGCAAAAGAATTTGATAAAAAAATTATTCAACTTGCAAAAAAAGAAAAAAATTGTATAATCACAACATGGCTTGGACCATGGTTTATAAAAAACTCTTTTAAGGTTTGGCTTTATGCAAGCGAAGAAGAAAGGATAAAAAGAGTAGCGAAAAGAGAAAAATTAAGCTTAAAAAAAGCAAAAGAATATGTTGAAAAAAAGGACAATTCAACAATAAAGCATTTTATGAAGGTTTATGGAATCAATATTTTGGAACATGAAGATTTTGATTTAATAATAAATACAGAATCTTTCTCAAAAAATAAAATTGCTGAAATAATTGAAAAAGCAGCTAAAGTGTATAAAAAGTAAAAACTAAATTTAAATCAAAATAAATAAAAAACAAAAGAGAAAAATAAAAGGTGGTTTTATGATAGTTCCTGGAAGAGTCGTAATAAAACTTTATGGAAGAGATGCTGGAGCAAAAGGGGTTGTAACGAAAGTAATAGATGATAACTTCGTGGAAGTAATAACAACAGTGAGACCAAAACCAAGAAAATGCAACAAAAAGCATCTTGAACTACTGAATGAGGTAGTTGATTTAAATGATAAAGAAGCAATAAACAAAACTCTTGGTATAAATATAAAAGAAGAAAAGGTAGAGAAAAAAATAGAAAAAAAAGAAAAGAAGTAAAAGAAGATAGGTGAATGTTAGATTTTGAAAGGAGTATAGTTTTTGTAGATAAACCCCCAGCAATGAGTAGCCACCAGGTTTCAGAAATTGTGAAAAGGTTGCTAAAACAAAATAAAGCCGGCCACCTTGGGACTCTTGATCCAAATGTAACTGGTTTATTAATAGTTACTTTAAACAAAGCAACAAAAGTTTTCTCTTTTTTAAAGCAGCAAAAAGAGTATATTGCAATAATGCATCTACATAAAGATGTTGAAGAAGAAAGGTTAACAGAAGCTTTTAAAAAATTTACTGGAAAAATAATTCAAATCCCACCAAAAAGAAGTGCGGTGAAAAGAGTCGCTAGGGAGAAAGAGATCTATAAACTTTCTTTAATAGAAAAAGATGGAAAAGATGTGCTTTTTGATGTTGAATGTGAAGCTGGAACTTACATAAGAAAACTTTGCAGTGATATTGGAGAGTATTTAAATGTTGGTGCGCACCTTGTTGAATTAAGGAGAATAAAACAAGGGAAAATAACAATAGATAAAGCAGTTAAACTTCAAGAAGTTGAAGATGCAAGCTATTTCTATTTCAATGATGGGAAAGAAGACATGCTTTCAAGGATTCTCCATCCTGTTGAAGAGATTGTGGATTTAAAGAAATTAGTGCTAAAGAAAGATGCTGTCCAAAAACTTAAAAACGGGTTACAAGTGAAAAAGTGGTGGATTGAAAATTGCGATAATTTTGATAAAAATGAAATTGTTGCTTTATTCTCAGAAGGAAGATTAGTAGGGTTTGGAAGAACACTCTTTAAAAAAGAAGAGATAACAAACTTAGATAATTCAAAACAGATAGTTAAAACATTAAGAGTACTATAATCTTACCCAATCTATCTCAAAATAATTGAACTTTGAATTTTTTAATTTTACTTTTTGCAATTTGTAATAAGTAGCTGAGGTTTCTCTATCTATTATTACAACAATTGGCTCTACTCCAATTTTCTCTGCTTCTTCCACTAAGAAAAGGATCTCATTAAGGTTAACAAGGCCTTGCTCAAAAAGATAAGTAGCTATATACCTTTTATTTTCTTTTTCTATAAAGTAAAGTTTTCTCTTTTTTGGTTTTGCATTTGGTAATGCAAGTATAAACTTCTTCCTAACCGAATGCGCAACTCTTATCGCTCTTGAAAGCTCGGTTACCCCAATTTCTGTTTTTGGAAGTAGGTGCACAACATATTTAGAATGAACATTTTTATCCGGCTTTAGATTACTATATACCCTAAAATCACAACCAAACTTAAACCCTGTTTTTATAACGAATCCACTTTCTCTCCAATCTTTAAAGATTTGATAAAGTTCAAAAAAGTTAGGTATCTTACTTTTTGCCTTTTTAAAAAGTGCTTCTTTGGAGATGTCTAATTTAAGCTTCTTTTTCTCTACTAAAAAGCATGTTTCAAATATGTCAAGTTTGTTGAATTTTCCTAAGTGAGGAAGCTTATAGGTTGCATACTGTCCAAACCAAAATTTTTCAAAGAGGGTTTTTGCAATTTTTTCATCTTCAATTATAGTAGTAAACCCTGCAAAGAAACCTTTGAATTTGAAATTTATTTGATTTTTCTTTAAATGTTTGAATATTATTTGTTTTAGTGCTCTCTTTTGTCTTTTAGGATTTTTAAGAATAATATTAAAACCTCGCAGTTTTAGGTCCCTATAGAAAAAATACTCTTCTAGATTAAGTTTTTGTGTTTTTATTAGTTCAAAAACCCCAATTTCTTTTTTATCTTTTATACATTTTGCATTTGAAAATTCGATTAAAAATAAAGCCTCATATGGACTAATTTTTTTATTATTTAGTAATATCTGTTTTCCTTTTACTAAAATTTCCATTTATATATTTTGAAATACCTAAATAAAAAGTTAGCAAAAAAGAAAAATAAAGAATGGAATAAAGACAGTTATCTTTTTCTTGCTCTTGCTTCTTCCTTAGATGTTAAAGCAAGTGCAAGAAAACTGCCAATTAATGAACCTATTAGTGAGAAGGTTATTAGAGCTATAAGTTCTTGTACAATAAGAGAGTCTATTGGAAGAGCCATTGGGGAGATTAAATTTGTTACTACTATAGTAAGTGCATTTGTTAGTCCGGCGAATGTTCCAAACTTAAGGGATTCTAAAAAGGCAGTTAGTCTTTCTTTTGCTTCTTTTGATGCCTCAAAACCTAGTACTATTGTTAGTAAAAGTGTTACTATGACTAAATAGTCTCCAACTAGCATACTCTTTGCAAATTGTTGGAACTGGAATGGTACTGCTGCAACTCCTGCAATGAAGGCTAGAAGCTCGTAGACTACAAAAACTACCATATACCATCTCAAATTTCTATCTATGGTCTCCATGAATTTATTTAAAAAGAAAGTATTATAAATTTTTCTTTCTCTCTTTGTATTGTCCAATTTTATTTCTAAACCTTAAAACTTCAAAAAGAAGTTAACTAATAAAGTGAGAATATGGAAACAAGCTTTTTTGATGAAGAAACAAAAAAGTTCTATAAGCTCGTAAAAACAAAAACTTGGCCGACAGTAGAAATTTCTGGGATTCATATGCATAGGATAAAAGATGTAGATCCAAAGCTCGATTCTGAACTAAAAATACAAACTCTTGGAAAAATCTTTGGAAAAGTATTAGATATTGGAACTGGCTTAGGCTATACTGCCATACTCGCTGCAAAAGAAGAAAAAGTCGAAAAGGTAATTACGATAGAAAAAGATAAGAATGTTTTAGAAATTGCTAAGTTAAATCCCTTTTCTAAGGAGCTTTTCTCAAATAAGAAAATTGAAATAGTTCTAGGAGATGCTTTCGAAGAAATAAGAAATTTTCAAGATAACTTTTTTGATTTTGTTATCCATGACCCTCCAAGATTTTCTCTCGCTCCAGAACTTTACTCAAAAGATTTTTATGTTCAGCTTTTTAGAACAACAAAAAATAATACAAGGATATTCCATTATGTTGGCTATTTCAAAAAGCTTCAAGGAAAAAACTACTTAAAAGGAATAAAAAGAAGGCTAAGAGAAGCTGGTTTTAGAAAAATAGATGAAGCCAAGTACGCTCTTGGGCTAGTTATAGAAAAATAGAAAATAAAGAAAAAAGAAATATGACTATGAATACTTTTCTTATTCACTACTCAGAAATCGCTCTTAAAGGAAAAAACAAAAGGTTTTTTGAAGAAAAGCTAAAAGAAAACATCCTTAGAAAAATAAAAGGAAAAATAAAGAAGAAAGAAAATAGATTTATTCTTTATACTAAGCAAAAGGAAGAAAAAGTAAAGCAGAATCTTTTAAAGGTTTTTGGGATCGCATATTTTGCAAAAGTTTTCGAAGTAAAAAAAGATATCGAAGAAATAAAAAAGGTTGCTGAAAAAAACTTTAACAGAAACGCAAAAACTTTTGTTGTGAGAGCAAAAAGAAGTGATAAAACATTTGAGTTAAACTCTTTAGAAATAGAAAAAAAAGTTGGAAGCTATTTGGAGAAGAAGTTTAAAAAGAGGGTAGATTTTGAAAACCCTGGGTTTATTGTTTATGTTGAAATCCTAAGAGATTGTGCTCTTGTGTATTTCGAAAAGATAAAAGGTCTTGGAGGTTTACCAGTTGCTACAAGTGGAAAAGCTCTTGTTTTATTCTCCGGAGGTATAGATAGCCCAGTTGCTGCTTTGTTAGCAATGAAAAGAGGTTGTAAAGTTGATCTTTTGCACTTTCATATCTTTGAGAATATAGAGGATTTAAAGAAAACAAAAATTTTTAAGCTAGCTAAATATATTTCAAGTTTTCAAGGAAAAACAAAGCTTTATTTAATCAATTGCCCATTGGGAAGCTGTAACAAGAAGATAAGGAATACCTTACAAATATTTAGAAGGAGTATGTTAAGAATCGCTGAAAAGCTTGCAGAAGAAAATGGTTATGATTTAATAGTTACTGGCGAAAGCCTTGGACAAGTTGCTTCACAAACAATAAATAATCTAAAGGTAATTGAAGAAGCAAGAAAATCGAAAATACCAATAATTAGGCCTTTGATAAGTTATGATAAACAAGAAATCGTTGACCTTGCAAAAAAATTTGGAACTTTTGAGCTTTCTACACAAGCTTATATTGATTGTTGCACAAACCTAGCAAAACATCCTCTTCTTTATCCAAAGCTTTCAGAAATTAAAAGAGAAGAAAGGCTAATTGGAATAAATAAAAGAATCGAAGAATCTTTGAAAAGTTTAAAAATTGTTGTTTTTGATGAAAAATAAAAAGACCTTTATTAATAAATTGGATTATAAAGATTTTCTTTTACTTTTGGTTTACGCTTGTTAAGGCTGAAGATTAAAAAGATTCTTTTCTAAAATTTTTTGTGGAAATAAAAGAAATCTATGCAAAAACAATTCTAAGTAAGAGTGGGATATTAGATTATTGTATTAACCCTTATGTTGGTTGCGAGCATGCTTGCAAGTATTGCTACGCTTCCTATTACACAAGAGTATTCAGAAATAAAAAAGAGAAATGGGGAAGCTATGTTGAGGCAAAAGTAAATGCTCCATCTTTGCTGTTAAAAGAAATTAAAAATAAAAAAGGTAGTATTTACCTTTCTTCTCTTACTGACCCCTATCAACCGGCTGAAGCGAAATACGAACTAACAAGAAAAATTCTAAAAATCTTAAAAGAAAAAAATTATGAGGTTGTAATCCAAACAAAATCACCACTTGCGCTTAGAGACTTAGACATTTTAAAAGAAATGAAAGTGAGTGTTGGTTTTACAATAATAAGCACAAATGAAAAAGTAAGGGAAGCCTTTGAACCAAATGCTCCGAGTGTAAAAAGCAGAATAGAGGCTTTAAAAAAATTAAATGAAAACAGAGTAAGAACTTTTGCTTTTTTTGGACCGTTGCTACCTGAGCTTAGTAATGTTGAAGATTTAATAAAAGAGCTAAAGTTTGTTGATGAAATGTTTTTTGATAAGCTAAATTTAAAGCCAGGAATTTGGGAAAATGTAGAAGAAACATTAAAACAACACTTTCCAGAGCTAATCGAAGAATGGAAAGAGATATTTTTTGGAAAAAGTGATTATTATAATAAATTAAAAGAAAAAATAAAACAAATTGCTCCAAAGGAAAAAATGAATATTTTATTTTAGCAATTTAATTAAAAAGAGGAAAGGTATAAAAATATGGCCAATCACAATTTAAAGTATATATACCTAATATTTGCTGACCATAAATTTAATAAAATTGTAGAAAAGCAGCTTTTTACAGTGTTACCAAGTTGTAATATACAACCATATAGAGTTTATAGTAATAACAAGGCTGTTACAGTATTCTTTGAAGTAGAATCTCAAGAAAATTTAGATAGTGTATTAGCAAAAATTAGCAATACCTCACCGTTTATTGATTTTATATTACCTGTAGACATTATTTTGAATACAAAACCTATTGACTATTCTAAGATAGAAGATGCCATCTCAAAAGTAATTGACACTTTTAAATATAGGTCATTCAAAATTGAAGTTAAAAAATTAGGTTACTCTTCTAGCGAAACCGCCAAATCAATAGAGGTGCATTTGGGAAGGGATTTAGAGAAAAAAGGGTACGTTGCTGATCTTAATAACCCAGAAGTCGCAATCTATTGTATATTATTAAATAATTCAACAATAATAGGGCATCTTGATACTTCAAAAAATAATGAGATAATACTTGACCATTTTAGGCAAGCAAATAAGGAAAAGGTAGAGGTCATTAATAGAGCAGAATATAAACTTAAAGAGGCTCTCCAAATTTTTAGAATAGATTTGAAACAACATAAAAGAGCTCTTGATATAGGTGCTGCACCTGGCGGGTGGACTCATTATCTATCTCAACATGGGATAAAAGTTGTTGCTGTAGACAATGCTTTTTTAGATTACAAAAAATTGGGCAATGGTAAAAATATCCTTATTATAGCAGATACAAAAGAAGTGCCACAAATTAAGAAATCAATAAATATCGATAGTATAAGTTCAAATATTTTTGTATGTGGACCTAAAGATAAGATAAGGATAAATAAGTTTGATATAATCCACATAAAAGCCAATATAGAAAAAAACAATATGATCAAACTTCTTAAAAAATTTGGTAAATTTGACCTTCTTACAATAGATGCAAACATATCTCCGCTGGAAAGTGCTTATATTGCTAATACTCTCTCAAGTTTATTGGAGTATAATGCAACATTAATAATGAGTATCAAGCTAGTTACTAAAGCTTTCAGTAAGCATATATCTGATGTTGTAAACGAAATTTCTAAAAATTATTGTTTTATTAAGCTTAAAAAATTACCACACAATAGACAAGAAATTACATTGTGCGCAATTAAAAAAGTTTGATTTCTTCAAAAAAAGTGTATTGCTCCGTCCGGGATTTGAACCCGGGTCCCAGGCTCGAAAGGCCTGTATCCTTGGCCACTAGACGAACGGAGCTAATATTATTTTAGCAGTATCTTTATTTTATTTTTTACTTTTCCCTTTCCCTAGTTGAAGCTTTAACGAAACCAACAAAAATTGGATTCGGATTTAAAAATGTTGAAGTGAACTCTGGGTGAAATTGAGTACCAAGAAAGAAAGGATGATTTTTTAGTTCACCTATTTGCATTATATTTTCTTCTTTCTTTGAAATTCCAGAAAAAACAAAACCTTTACTTTCAAGAGTTTCAATATACTCTGGATTTATCTCATATCTATGCCTGAACCTTTCTCTTACAATTTGCTTTTTATAAAGAGAAAAAGCAAGAGTTCCTTTTTTAATTAAAACTTCTTGTTCACCTAATCGCATCGTTGCTCCATAACCTTTTGTTTTTAAAACCTCTTTTTGCCAAGGTAGAAGGTCAACAACAGGAAAAGGAGTTTTTGGGTCTATTTCTGTCGAGTTTGCATTCTTTAGATTGCAAACATTTCTTGCAAATTCAATTACTGCGAGTTGAAGACCGAAACACAGACCAAGAAAAGGAATTTTGTTCTTTCTTGCAAATTTTATCGCTTCTATCTTTCCTTCAACTCCAGCTGAACCAAAACCTCCTGGGACAATTATCCCATTAAAATCTCTTAGATTATTTATCTTGCTTTTATTTTCTTCAAATTCGGTAGAGTTTATAAAACTAATAACTGGTTTAACATTTTCTTGTATGCAAGCATGCTTTACTGCTTGTATTACTGATACATAAGAATCTGAAAGTTCAAATTCACCGGTAGCAAAATATTTTCCAACAATTGCAATTTTTACTTCTTTCTTTGCTTTCTTCATTTTTTCAACTTTACTTTTCCATTCTCTAAGGTTTGAACTTCTTTGTTTTAGACCAAATTTTTTAAGTATTTTGTTTCCGAAATTCTGTTTTTCAAAAATTAATGGAAGTTCATAAATACTTTCTAAGTCTGGGTCTGCGATTATATCTTCTTTATTAACATTACAAAAAACAGCAAGCTTTTCTTTTCTTGGCTCATCTATTTCTTTTTCGCTTCTTACTACAATAAAATCTGGCTGAATACCAAACCTTCCTAGAATTTCAACACTTTGCTGCGCTGGTTTTGTTTTCATTTCTCCAAGATGTTTTGGAATTGGTAAATAAACGACGTGAACAAAAATTGCTTCTTCTTCATTTTTTAGCATTCTTGCTGCTCTATAATAAATCTCATTTTGATACTCTCCAACTGTCCCACCTATCTCAACCAAAACAAAATCTGCTTTTGTATTTTTGCCAATTTCTCTTATTCTCCTTTTTATTTCGTCAGTAATATGAGGAATAACTTCAACTGTTTTTCCTAGATAAAAGCCTTCCCTTTCTTTTCTTATAACTTCTGAGTAAATTTGACCAGTTGTTATATTATGCTTTTTTGTAAGCTTTATTCCGAGAAATCTTTCATAATGACCAAGGTCTTCATCTATTTCGCCACCATCTGCAGTTACCCAAACTTCACCATGTTCAGTTGGTCTAAGGGTTCCTGCATCTACATTTAAGTATGGATCAATTTTTATTGCTGTAACATTAAAACCTTTAGATTGAAGAATTTTTCCGATCGAAGCAGTGCAAATTCCTTTTCCCAAACCAGAAATTACTCCTCCAGTTACGAAAATGTAGCGCATATTCTATATAACAAAGAAAAAAATTTATTCTTTTTGGGTTTTCAAGAACAAATGTTTAATTTAAACGTTAACTTAAACAATTTGTTTACTTTTCTTCTTCAAAAATACTATCTAAGTCTAGGACTTCTTCTTTTGCTTTTTCAAGTTCTTTCCTAAAATCAATTTTTGCTTCCAATCCAGAAACAACTATCATAACTCTAATACTCCCTTTCTTAAGTTCTGGTTCAATCCTTGCTCCCCATTTAAGCAACGCATCTTCACTTATGCTTGAAGAAAGTTCTCTAACAACAGATTCAGCTTCTTTCAATGTTAAATCTTCGCCACCGATTATATTTACGAGTGCTCTTTTTGCTTGTGAAATATCAACATCAAGAAGAGGACTTTTTAATGCATTTTGAAGGGCTGTTAAAGCTCTATCTCCTTCATTTCCAATTGCTTCACCAGTTGTAATTAAAGCAAAACCTGCATTCTTAAGAACAGATTTTAAATCGGCAAAATCAAGGTTTACCATTCCTGGTTTGGTAACCATTTCAACAACTCCTTTTGTTGCATTTGCAAGGACCTCATCAGCAACTCTAAAAGCAGTATTCAAAGGAAGGTTTGGAGCGACACTAAGAAGCTTATCATTTTGAATTAAAATTAAAGTATCTGTATACTTCCTCAATTTCTCTAAAGCTTCAAGAGCATTTTTTCTTCTAACCTTTCCTTCACTTGAAAAAGGAAGAGTGACAACACCAACAACCAATGCTCCAAGCTCTTTTGCTCCTTGAGCGATTACTGGAATTCCTCCACTTCCAGTGCCCCCACCTAGACCGCAAGTAAGAAAAACCATTTGAGCGTCTTCTATCTCTTTTTTTATTTCTGGTAAGGTTTCTTTAGCAGCTTCTTCTCCTAGCTGCGGATCGCTTCCGGCCCCTAAGCCTCTTGTTGCTTTCTTTCCAAGAATTATTTTTCGTTCAGCTTTTATTTTTAAAAGGTGAGCAGCATCTGTATTTGCAGCAATAAGTTTAGCACCACTTATACCAAGTTGATAAAGCCTATTCATTGTGTTACAACCACTTCCTCCTATACCAATAACATAGATTTTTGGCTTACTTGCTTCTATAAACTTTATAAGCTCTTCATCTTCGCTGGCCGCCATTAAACCACATTTTTATTTTGCATTAAAGAATTTAAAGTTTTTCCAATTCTTTTTATTTTAGTAAGAAGTAATAATTATATGCAACTTGAAGAGATATTAAAAGAAATTGGATTAAAAGAGTATGAGATAAAAGCTTACGAAAGTTTGTTATTTTTAATTTCTGCAACACCTAGAGAGATTTCTAAAGAAGCAAAAATTCCACAAACAAGAGTATACGATGTGCTAGAGGAACTTAGGAAAAAAGGAATAGTAAGTGTATCACCAGGAAAGCCAATAAGATATAACTTAGTACCGGTTGAGGTTGGACTTTTACCTTTTATAAAAAGCAATCAAAAAAAGTGGAAGGAGATGGAGGAAGAAATAAAAAATTTATCTAAGGATATAAGTAAAAAGACCGAAGGGTATTCTACAAAAATAACTCTTTTTCAAGGATGGAATGTAATAAAAAAGATAATCTTAGATGATATAAGAAGCTCTGAAAAAGAAATTTTAAGATTTTTGAGATTTGGAAAAATTGATGAAGAAATTTTTTCTGAAATGGAAAATGCAATAGATAGAGGAGTAGAAATAAAAATTATTGGGCCTTATAAAAAAGAGAGGGAACTCACTATAGAGAAATATAAAAAAATAGGATGTAAAGTTGCTCTTATAGAAGCTGATCCGCCATTAGTAAAAGAAAATATTTTTGATGAAAATATTCTTCATGTTGATTTTAGTGAGCCAGAAACAAATAAGTATATAACACCAAAAGGTACCCTCCTTGTAAGAGTAAGTGATCCAGTAACTACTAAAATTTTTAAAGAAAAGTTTAATTTACTTTTTAAAAAATTAAAACATTAATCACTTTGCGTGAAAAAAAGAAAAATAAAAAGAAGTAGAGAAGCAGTTAAATGGAAATAGACAAAGCTGTTATACTTATGGGTGGAAAGGCAACCAGATTAAAAGATGATCCTTTTTTAAAAGTTATACCTACAAAAAGTTTTTTTCCTTTAAGTAGAATCCCTGAGGAAGAGACTATCTTCTGGAGAATTATTAAAGCTTTAAATGAATTGGGGATAAAAGAAGTATACATTGTAACTACGATTGGAGCTGTAGATAAGGTTACTGAGTATATCAAACAAAAACAAGAAAAAGAAAATATAAATATAAAAATTGAAGTGATACCACAAGAAGACATGGAAAATGGAAATAGGTTGCTAAAATTAAAAGGTATAATTCAAAATGTTTTCTTGGTTTGTTATGGAGATGAAGTTTTTGATGGCAAGGTTAAAGAAGAATTTACCGCTTTTATCCAAAAGAGTAAGGAGATTATCGAAAAGGATAAAAAAACTGCGTTAATCAGGCCATTGGTTAGTTTAGAAAATTATAAAGGTGGATTGGATACTTTGGAAAAACAAACGAAGTGCAAACTTGAAGGAGATCAAGTAGTATGGGCCACCAAAAATGAATTTCTTCCGAGGGATAAAGAAATTCTACTTTTTACATCATTTATGATTGCGACAGAAGAAATTTTTAAAATGCTAAAAAAATTCCAAAAAGAAACTGGAAAGGAACAGGTAAGCTTACACGATTTAGAATTTACAAAATTTTTAATCAAAGAAAAAGTGATAAAAGGAGTAAAAATTAATCTTAACTATTTCAATATAAACACGAAGGAGGATAAACAAAAGCTCTATGAGTATTTTACAAAAGAGGATTTTAAAAAAATTGAAGATCAAGAAAAAAAGAAGGATTATAAACCTATTACTTTCAAAAACAATTAATGCCAACTTTAATAATTGCTGAGAAACCAAGTGTAGCTAGAAGGATAGTTGCATCGCTATCTGAAAAATATGAGAAACTTAAAAAGTATAATGTTACTTATTATAGATTATTTATAGAAAACGATGAGTATTATGTTGCTTCTGCTGTTGGTCACATCTTTACAATAGCCCAAAAAGGAAATGAAAGAAGCTATCCAATTTTTGATGTTGACTGGAAACCAAGCTTTGAAGTAAATAAAGGGGCTTACTTTACAAAAAATTATTTTCTTGTATTAAATGAAATCTCAAAAAAATGTAATAAATTTATCAATGCTTGTGACTTTGATATCGAAGGGAGTGTGATTGGGACAAATATAATAAAGTTTTTTGGTAACCTTCAAAATGCTTATAGAATGAAATTTTCTACGTTAACAGATGAAGAATTAAAACAATCTTTTAAAAATCTTCTTCCTCTAGATATCAATAACTACTATGCTGGGGAAGCAAGACATATACTAGATTGGATTTGGGGAATAAACCTTAGCAGAGCTTTAATGGAAGCAATAAAAAAAGCTGGAAGAAGAAAAATTTTAAGTATAGGAAGGATTCAGGGACCTACTCTTGCACTTGTCGCTGAAAGAGAAAAAGAAATAGAAAGTTTTGTACCAAAGCCTTATTGGAGAATTTTTGCTAAAGTAGATGGAATTGATTTTGAAAACGTTAAAGGAAAAATTTTTGAAAAAGAAAAAGCAGAAGAGATTTATAGAAATTGCAAGAATGAAGGAGTCGTAGAAAAAATTGAAAGAAAAAGAGTATTTTTAAGACCACTTCCTCCTTTTGATTTAACTTCCTTACAAGTTGAAGCTTATAGGTTATTTAATTTTTCACCAAGTAAAACCTTAGCACTTGCTCAAAGCCTTTATGAAAAAGCTTTAATCTCTTATCCAAGAACTTCATCACAAAAACTACCAAAAGGTATAAATTTCAATAGTATAGTTCAGCGATTTAAATCAACAAACTTAAAAGATTTTGCTTCTGAACTGATTGAAAAAGGAAGATTTATACCTGTTGAAGGGAAAAAGGAAGATGAAGCCCATCCAGCTATTTACCCCACTGGAGTACTTCCAAAGGTTCTTAAAAAGGATGAAGAGTTACTCTACGAGTTGATAGCTAAAAGATTTCTTGCATGTTTCTTTGAAAGTGATGAAATAGAAGAAATAAAAGTAACCGCCAAATTTGGTGACGAAAAATTCAGCGCAAATGGAAGAGTAATAATAAAAGAAGGTTGGTCAAAAGTATATGATTACTACAAAATTGAAGAGAATAAAAGTATTGAAAAACTTAAAGAAGGGGAAAAAATAAAGGCTGAAATTGAGATGAAAGAAGAAAAAACAAAGCCACCTTCAAGATATACGAGAGCGAGTTTGGTAAAAAAGCTTGAGGAGCTTAATCTTGGTACAAAAGCAACAAGAGCAGAGATAGTTGATACGTTGTTTGAAAGGGGGTATTTAGAAGGTGAAGCTATAAAGATTACTTCTCTTGGAAAAACAGTTTATGAAACATTAAAGATTTATGCTAAAGAGATCCTCGACCAAAAACTTACTAGAGATATGGAAATGGAACTTGAAGCTATTCAAAAACAAAAAGAAGTTGAAAATACTGTTATTGAAAAGTGGAAAAAGGTATTGGCGGAGATATTGAAAGAGTTCAAGAAAGGTGAAAAAGAAATAGGAAAAGAACTTTTTAAAATTGCATCAGAGGAAGATGAAAAAGAAAGGAAAAAGAATATTCTTGGAAAATGCAAATGTGGTGGTGACCTTATAATAATTAGAACTAAAAAAGGAAGATTTGTTGGGTGCAGTAATTACCCACAATGCAAAGAGACTTACCCATTACCACAAAAAGGAATAATAGTACCTACTGGAAAAGTATGCAAGGAATGCGGAGCGCCAATAATTAAAGTATTTCTTGGAAAAGGAAAAGTTTACGAAAAATGTATTAACCCACAATGTAAAACTAATTTATTAACTCGAAAAGAAAAGAAAAATAAATAAATAGGTGAACTAAACAAAATAATAATTGCGATGATTATGAAAAAAATAAAGAAGGATATTAAAAAAGAGATTAAAAAGAAAAAAGAAAAAATAGGAAAAAGATTATACCTTTATAACACCTACACAGTGATAGAATGTAACATCTGTCATAAACAATTTAACCCAAATTCAATACTCACAAGTGATGAAGGTATAGATGAAGATAGTTTGGTTTCCTTCCTTAACCAACTCTCCGCCCACATCCAAAAAACCCACCCAGATCAAATCCCAACCTACCAAGTAAAAACAATACAGGAATGGAAAACAAAAGATGAAATAATCGCTGCTCTCAAAAAAAGAGACAAAGCTTTAGCTACCCTAGCATCAGTTGGGATATACCTCCCTGCTACGGTGGGTTTAAGTAGGTTTAAAGTAATGGATTCTTCTGATGACAAAAAGAAAAATAAGCTGGGATTGAGAAAATGAAGAAAAAAGAAAAAAAGGTAAAGAAGTTAAGAGAAGTGGAAAAAAGAAAAGTAAAGAAGGATATTAAAAAAAGAGTGAAAAGCAATAAAAGTGAGAATTTAATTTTATCTACTGAACTTATTCAAAAGTATTTAACAGAAAATTATGGTAAAAAAGCTCTGCTTATACTTAGTAAAATTGAGAAAAATGAAACTGATGAAAAACTTGCAAAAAAAGCAAAGCTCAGTGCAAATGAAACTAGAGCAATTTTAAATAAACTTTATGAAGGGGGATTAGTTAATTACACAACAAAACAAAGTAAAAGTGGGTGGTATACTTACTTTTGGAGTATAAGAAATGATAAACTTCAAGGAATCCTAGAAGCAAAGAAAAAGGAAGATAAAGAAGTGAAAAAGAAAGATGTGTATGTTTGCCCAAACTGCTTTGCAAAAAGTGGGATAGAGTATACTTTTGAAGAAGCATTAAATAATAAATTTAAATGTTTGGAATGTGGTGCACAAGTTGTACATATTTCTTTTTATGAAGAAGTTTTACAAAAAAATAATAAAACTACTGACTTTCAAAAAGATTTAAAAAGCGGGATGGGGCAGCCTGGAGTTGATATACAGAATGCCCGTCGGGCTCATAACCCGAAGGTCGGTGGTTCAAATCCACCTCCCGCTAAAACTTGAATAAGTGGTAGACCCCTTACTTCCTCTATTTTTAACTTTAATAAAGTTTAATGAAAATTAAGTAGTAATAGAAATAATAATATAAAAGATTTTTTATTAATAAAATTTAAATAAAAAACTTTTTTATTAATTTTTTAAAAAGTTCAATTTCATTCTTAATTAAAAGCTTTAGCATTTACTTACTTTTTTAGAAGGAAATAGGGGAACTAAGGGGTGGTTCCGTTTATTTCTGATAATTTAGAAAAAGCAAATTGTTGAATTTGATTCTCTACGCTACTATTAAAATTCAAAAAATAAAAACCAAGGTTTTCATATGTAATATTTATTACCTTAAATTGGTAACCATTTGCTGTTTGGAGTATTGAATTTATACAAAAACTTTTATTCTCAAATTTGAAAGGATAACTGCAATTTACTAATTTTGGATACCTTACAATAAAGTAATAACCATATTGATAACTAAACCCCTTCGCTTGCATACCTTCTGAATTTAATATTTCACCAATATAAGGAGAAGTTATATTTAACTTACTTAAATTCAGATTACTTTCCAATTTAGTAGTTGAAGGGATATTTACAAAATTTTTACAGTTCTCTCTTTCAGCTACAATTATTCTAGTAAATCCTTCTTTTGGTAATACACAAATTGTTGAATTTGAAAGATCAAAGAAGTACAAATTATCAATTTTTGAGTAATTCTTTTTATAAATAAAAGCAAAAAAATCTGCAATTTGTTTTGGAGAAAGAGTATTTTGAATGTAGATATTCGTAAAACTTTTGTTTTGATTTGTTATTGCGTTTTCAATATGTGTAAAGTTAATATATGACCAAAAGATTGAAAGGGGAAAAGAAGTAAAATAAGAAATTGCCCTCATTCCTTTTGAATTAAAGTTCATGACTTCAAGCTTTTTGTATTCCGGTAATTGAAAGAAACTCATATTTGGTTGTAAAATTATTATACGAGCAGAATCACCAACCCTTTTTACATTATATAAATAAACACTATCAGGTATTGCTCTTATTTCAGTACTTTTATTTAATGAAAGTAGAAGTGAAGTGTTTGCGAAATTTTTTATATTTGGGAATAATATACTGGCTGCACTTGAATTTTCATTTTCTAACGTTACTATCAAATCCTTAATTGGTTTTGAAGAATTAACATAAACTGTTATATTAACCTGTTCAAATGGATAAATTGAAATATTTTTTGGATAAAGTTTTACTTCAATCGTAGTAACTTCATTCAAGCTAAAATAAAGGTAAATACCAACAAGAACTACTAAAATCAAGAAAAAAACATAAGTGTAAACTTTTTTCATAGTTTCACTTTAACTTTGTTAATAAATTCGAAAAAGCTGTTTTTATATTTGGTGCTATTATATTTGAAAAAGAATTTAGATACTCATCGATCCAAGAATTTACATCATATTTATTGCTTCCAGAAAAGTACCAAAGCCCTTTTTTATTTTCAATTATCCCTTTTCTTTTTAATTGTAGCAAATGGTATCTTACACTCTTTTCATTTAAAGTCTGCTGGTGTGTTTGGAGATAATTCATTATTTCTTCAAAACTAACATCTTTTTTTTCTACAAATTGAAAGTAAACTAAAGCTTCAAAAACACTAAGCATACTAAGCCTTGATTCATTTTGATTTATTAAACCTAAACTTAGAGCTATCCATCTAATTAAAGAATTTTTTGTTTCTAATACTTCTTTACTAAGCAAAAGTTCTCTTAAAACAACTTCCTTTTTTATAAGTTTTGATTCTGGAATCATAAATTTTTTTATTTCTTAAATTTTATAATTCTTTATGTTTACAGTTCTTACTTCAATTGAGCCTACTGAAATTAATGCACATGTAAAGCAGGAAACTGAGCTAAAAATAGAAGTTGGGAACTTAAGTAATGAATATGTATGGTGTGAGGTAGACGTTTTGTTACCTTCTACCCTTTCTTTAGCACCAGACCAACAACTACAAAAGGGAAGATTAAGGGTTGGTATAATTGCACCTGGTGAAACAAATACTAAAACATGTAAAGTTTATTCTTCGCTTTCAACTTTTCCAGATATCCATGAGATAGAGATCACAGTTTATATTTTTAATAAAAAAGGGGTAATAGAAGAAAGGCTTGAGACAAAACAGCAACTTAAAATAATAGAAAAAAAGTAGTCATTTTTTTATTGTCCAATTTTCACCATTCTTTGATACCAAACCTCTTTTCTTAAGAACCTCCATTACATTTTTTAAGTGTTGTTTTGAAATGTTCGCTGAATCAACATTATAATATTTTTTTATTAAGTTCCTTAGTCCTTCTAATTTAAAGCTTTGATCTGGAGAGGTATTTAATATTGTTAATGAAAAATTTGCAAAATCTTCAATCCAATTCCATGGATAAACCATCCATATCCACTTATCAAGGGCTTCTCCATAATAATCTGGTTTTACTTTACTTGAAGTTATATATTGCATTACAGCGGTTTTTATCTCAATTGGGTTAAATTTTGCAGCTACTTCTTTTGCAAGCATTAAGCTTTCTCCAGTATCAGTAATATCATCAACTATCAATACTCTTTTTCCTTTTAAATTAACTTCAAAAGGATACTTTAACTTTGCTTTGTTTAAATTAATTTTGGCAGTTGTCCCCCAGTGTTCTACTTTCATAGAAACCAAGTCGTTGATGTTTAAATAATCACAAATTACTCTTGCTGTGAACCATCCTCCTCTTGCAAGACCAATTATTATATCTGGTTGATAATCACTTTCAATAATTTTTATTGCTGTTTGCTTGCTTAATTTATATACATCATCCCAAAACAATATCTTACAAGATTTTTTCTCAATTTCCATACCTTCACTACAAAATAGCTTCATCTAAATATTTAGCACATTTACATTTTTTTCTCTCTTTTGGGATTTTTGGGATAACATTCATGAGCAATTTCTTAGCTTTTTCAACATTTTCATTCATTATTCTTACAACTTCTTCAGTTGAAACTGGTTTTTTTGACCATACATCGTAATCAGTTACCATTCCAATTGTAGCATAACACATTCTAGCTTCCCTAGCCAAATTGACCTCTGGTACTAATGTCATTCCTATTACATGAGCACCCCAACTTTTAAATAGCTTTGATTCAGCTCTAGTAGAAAATCTTGGTCCTTGAATACAAACATAAGTAGTATCTTTATGAACTCTAACCTTCATACTTTTTGCAGTTTCATAAATAATATTATTTAATTCTGGACAGAAAGGATCAGCCATAGAAATATGGCAAACTTGTCCACCATCATAAAAAGTAGTGGCTCTTCCCCAGGTCCTATCAATAAATTGGTCTAGTATAACAAAATCACCAGGTTTAATTTTTTCTTGTAAACTACCAACAGCAGAAACTGCTAAAACTCTTTCTACACCAATTTCTTTTAGAGCCCAAATATTTGCTCTGTAATTTATTGAATGTGGTGGAATCGAATGTTTTTCCCCATGCCTCGGAAGAAATGCAATACTAATACCTTTATATTCACCGATTGTAATCGGAGCACTTGGCGCGCCAAAAGGAGTATAAACCTTTATTTTTTCAGTTTTTTCGAATATATCTGGATCATAAATACCTGAGCCACCAATTACAGCTATTCTAGCTTTATGCTCATCCATCTTATTACATTTTATTTAAGCATGAGTTTTATAAATTTTTTCTTTTTCAGCGACTTAATACCTTTTTCTTTGTTTTATAACTCTTCGTTATCGAAAGATATTTATTTAAGTTCTTTCAAAATATTAATGTGCTCCAATCCGGCATAAGGGAGCAAAACCTCGCAATGATCTGAAATTTCCTGGGGCACAAGTGAGAACTCTGCTTCAGAGTTTGATTTAGGGTTAGCAATTGGATGCTGCAAAATCCAGTCGATGCTGCTGGAGTGCACTGCTATCCGCTTCCGATAGCCATGCAAGTCTGCTCCGAAAGGGGCGGCGTACGGCTCAGTAATAAGTAGTCAACCTACCCTAGAGAGGGGGATAACCTCGGGAAACTGAGGCTAATACCCCATAGCTTAAGAAAGCTGGAATGCTTCTTAAGCGAAAGGCACTGCCGCTCTAGGATGGGACTGCTTCCTATCAGGTAGACGGCGGGGTAACGGCCCACCGTGCCTATAACGGGTAGGGGCTTTGGGAGAAGGAGCCCCGAGAAGGGCACTGAGACAAGGGCCTTAGCGCTACGGCGTGCAGCAGGCACGAGAACTTTCCAATGCGCGAAAGCGTGAGAGGGGGAAGCGGAGTGGTAACCGAAAGGTTACCTTTTATCGAGTGTAAAAAGCTCGATGAATAAGTACTGGGCAAGTCCGGTGCCAGCCGCCGCGGTAACACCGGCGGTGCAAGTGGTGCACACGATTATTGGGCCTAAAAAGTGCGTAGCCGGCTTGATGGATTGCTTGTGAAATGTTGCGTTCAAGCGCAACGCTTGCAGGTAATATCGTCAGGCTTGGGATAGGGGGAGGCCAAGAGTACCCATTGGGAAGCGGTAAAATGCTATAATCCGATGGGGACTCCCGGTGGCAAAGGCGCTTGGCCAAAACTAGTCCGACGGTGAGGCACGAAGGCTAGGAGAACGAAGCGGATTAGATACCCGCGTAGCCCTAGCAGTAAATGATGCGGACTAAGGCGTTGCAATCTCCAAGGGAGATTGCAGTGCCGTAGCGAAGGTGTTAAGTCCGCTGCCTGGGGAGTACGGCCGCAAGGCTAAAACTTAAAGCAATTGGCGGGGGGTTACCACAACGGGTGGATGCTGCGGTTCAATTGGATTCAACGCCGGAAAAATTACCAGGGCTGACGGCAGGATGAAGGCCAGGCTAAAGACCTTGCTAGACGAGCCGAGCGGTGGTACATAGCGGGCGTCAGCTCGTGGCGTGAGCTGTCCAGTTAAGTCTGGCAACGAGCGAGACCCACGCTCTTAGTTGCAAACTAAATACACTAAAAATGTATTTAGTGCACTCTAAGAGGACCGCCTCCGATTTAAAGGAGGAGGAAGGAGTGGGCGACGCCACGTCAGCATGCCCCAAATGCCCTGGGCTACACGTGGCATACAAAGGTCAGGACAATTGGATGCCACCCCGAAAGGGGGAGCTAATCCACAAACCTGACCTCAGTTCGGATTGAGGGCTGCGACTCGCCCTCATGAAGCTGGAATCCGTAGTAATCGCTTGTCATCATCGAGCGGTGAATGCGTCCCTTGCCCTTGCACACACCGCCTGTCAAGTCACTCAAGCGGGGGGTTGATGATGCCCGAAAGGGTTGAATCAATCCTCTGTGAGAAGGGCTAAGTCATAACAAGGTATCCGTAGGGGAACCTGCGGATAGATCACCTCCAATTGCTAACCCATTCTTCTTATTTTTAAAGAAAAAAAGAGAAATTCTATTTAATGGAAGAATTATATTACTTTTTTGGTTTTTGGAAAAACTTGAAAGGAGAAGAAGGTATAAGTTTAAAAACCAACAATAGAAAAAAATTACAAATTTTTGAAAAAACAGCTAGAAAATTAGGACAAGAAAAATTTCTAAGGAAACCTTATGGATTAGTGTTTTATAATTCAAAACTTAAAAAGATCTTAAAAAAAATTGAAGAAAAAGAAGAAAAAATCTTTAAAGAAAAAAATGAAAGGGCAAAAGCTTTTTTGCAAGGCTTATATGATGCTACAGCTATAAGAAAAAATGGAAACCTCTATTTAAAATTAACCTTGAAAGATGCAATTGTAATTCAAAGGCTTGGTTTTAAAGTTCTGGAAGATAAAAATGGTTTTTACATTTTTTCTAAGGAAGAATTTCTTGATTTTATAAATAGACAGGAATAAAATTCATCTACTACTACCTAAAAAAACAATTTACTCTTTGTTTAAGTATCCTTTAGCCTCTTCAAAATTATTACATTCATATAATGAAATCCCATTTATTGATCTAATTTCTTCTAAAAGCTTTTCATTTATTTTTTCCTTTCCATACCTGCTCATAGTCATACGAATAATTTTAATTTTAACATCTTGTACATTTGCTTTAATCAACCCATCTAGTGTTTCTTGAACATCACTTACCCTATCACAAATGTGTAAAAGGATTTTTGGTTTTTCATTTTCTAATACTTGTTTTATTATATCAGATTTGGATTTTTTTGATTCAGCAATATCAATAATAAAAATGAGATTTGGATTTATTAGATCTTTAAAACCAAGTGTAGTTGCATAAAGATACTCTAGTTTTTTCTGTTGTGCTTTGAGGTTGCCCATTGTTAATATTCCAACATTATATCTATTTGTTTTTAAATATTCAACCAAAGGTGTTACATCAAAAGGTTTTATCAAATTTTCATACCTTTCCGCAGCTGTATAATATATTTTCATTGCTTCTTCTCGAATATTTTCATTAATTTTACCAACTAGCATTTTATTAATTTCTAAATATGGTACAAATCTATTGAAAAAAGCATCCTCTATTTGGAGTAAAACACTTTGCTCGATTCCTTTTGATTTTAGAAAGTTAACAACATCCAAAAACGCAGCTTTCAAAATATCATTAGTATCTAAAAGAGTCCCATCAATGTCTAATAAGCAGATTTTTTTATTTAACATAATTTAGCTTATAAAAAGAAAGGTATATTAAATTTATTAATTGAAGTAATAAAATGAAAAATAAAAAGGAGAAAACAAATGCAATCAACCTTGTAAAACTAGGTTTTGTAGCAATCGTGCTTATCTTATTGATACTACTACTTACTTACTTTACCCCCTCTTTATCCACTGATCTAAATAATCCTCTATCTACTACTTTTAATTCCACTTTATTAGTTGAAGATGTTTTACCTGAGGCTACAAAACAATTTGCAGTTTCAAGTTCTACTTTAAAAGAAAATGAGTTAATGCCTATAAAGTATACACGTGATGGTAATAATCTTTCTCCTCCTTTAAACTGGTCAAGTGTTCCAAACGAAACAAAATCCTTAGCAATAATAATGTATGACCCAGATGCTCCTTCAGGAGTTTTCTATCACTGGATTCTTTACAGCATTCCAAAAAATGTAAATTCGATACCAGAAGGTATTCAAAAAAACCCAATAACTCCTTATGGTTATCAAGGTATAAATAGCTACAACACTCTTGGTTACGATGGTCCTTCTCCCCCAAAAGGCTCAACTCACAGATACATTTTTCTTGTTTTGGCTCTTGATACTGAGTTAGCTCTTGGACCAAATACTTATTACTCTCAAGTTCTAAACTCTACAAAAGGGCACATAATAGCTTATGCTGAGCTAACATGTTTATATAGAAAAGATTGAATTGTGCATTTTTAAATCTATAAATAAATTTAGCTTTCTTCTTTCTTCTTTTTCTTCTCAACTTCTTCAACACTAGCCTTTAAAGCTTCCATTAAGCTCTTAGCTTTTACTTCTTTTTCCTTAGCTTCTTCTTCAACTATTTGCTTTCCTTCAACCTTAGCTTTTATTAATTGTTTTAGCTTTTCTGAATATTCATCTTTAAATTGCTCAAGCTCTAGCTTTTCTTTACTAAGCTTTTCTATTAAAACTCTAGCTAACTCAATTTCTTCTTTTGTTACTTTTGGCAAAGATTTTAGCTCTGAAAGCTTTGAGATGTCTTTTATTTCATTTTTATAATAAAGAGCATGCATCAGCAAAGCTTCTTTATAAGCCCGAAGAGCAACAACATATTCTTTATTTTTCAAAGTAACCTTTCCAATAGCTATTTTATTTAAAAGAGAAAGAGCTTCAACTAGCAAAGAATAAGCCTTTAACCCTTCTTCAGCTGGAACAAGTATGTAGGATTTTTGAATAAATAAAGGATCTAGCTGAGAAGGATCGGTAAACATCAATATTTCAATTGTTTTCGTGCTTTTTAGCTTAATGCTCTCTAGCTCTGATTTCTCAATAACAACCCATTTTTCCTTTGAAATTCTAAACCCCTTTTTAATTTCATTCCACTCTACTTCTTTTTGACATTTTGGACACCATCTTTTGTAAACTAAAGGAGTATTACAAACGCTACATAAATTATGCATTTCAACCTCTTTTGGTTGAGTAGCAGTATAAATTTTTATTGGAATTGTAACAAGCCCAAAAGATATCGTTCCAGAAAATATCGCTTTCATAAAGGTATTTGTATTTTCTTTATTTTAATCTTTTTTTAATTTAAATAAACCAATTGTTTTAAGAAGCAAGTAAAAAATTTTTTAAATTTTATTCTTCGTTTGATTTTTGTTAAGTTTTATAAGTTCTCCATTAAAAAAAGAAAATTTTATAAGTTCCCCATTAAAGAGAGATATATGACAAAAGAGAAAAATTTTGGGGGTGGAAGCTACTTAAAACCTTTGCAACAACAAAACCAAAATGAATTAGAAAACAATGAAGAAATTGAGAAAATTATCGGTAGTATGAAAGTAAAAAGAGGGCTTGCTCAAATGCTGAAGGGAGGAGTAATTATGGATGTAACCTCAGTTGAGCAAGCAAAAATAGCAGAAAGCGCCGGTGCAGTTGCAGTAATGGCTTTGGAAAAGATACCTGCAGATATAAGAGCTCAAGGTGGAGTTGCAAGAATGGCAGATCCTACATTGGTAAAAGCCATTATGAATGCCGTTTCAATTCCAGTAATGGCAAAAGTAAGAATTGGTCATTTTGTTGAGGCGCAAGTGCTTGAAGCAATTGGTATTGATTTTATTGATGAAAGTGAAGTATTGACTCCAGCTGACGAAACACATCACATTGATAAGTGGAAATTTAAGGTTCCATTTGTGTGTGGTGCAAGAAATCTTGGTGAAGCCTTAAGAAGGATTGCAGAAGGGGCTGCAATGATAAGAACAAAAGGCGAGCCAGGAACAGGGAATATAGTTGAGGCAGTAAGACACATGCGTTTAGTAATGGATGAAATAAGAAAGATCCAGAACATGAGCGAAGAAGAACTTTTTGTAGAAGCAAAAGAGATAGGAGCACCGGTTGAATTAGTTAAAGAAGTTAAAAAACTTGGAAGACTTCCAGTTGTAAACTTTGCTGCTGGTGGAATTGCAACTCCTGCTGATGCTGCACTCATGATGCAATTAGGGGCTGATGGTGTATTTGTTGGTTCAGGGATATTTAAATCTTCAAACCCAAGAAAAAGAGCAGAAGCAATAGTTGCAGCAACAACATATTATGATGATCCAAAAGTTATTGCAAAAGTATCAGAGGAGCTTGGAGAAGAAATGAAAGGTTTAGATATAAGAAAATTAACAAAAGAAGAATTGATGCAGGATAGGAGTGAGTAAAATGAAAATAGGGGTACTTGCTTTACAAGGTGCTGTTTCGGAGCATATTGAAATGCTAAAAAGTTTAGGTGTTGAAGCATTCCCTGTTAAAACAGTTGACCAAATAAAATCAATTGATGGACTTATTATCCCAGGCGGTGAAAGTACAACGATGGTAAAACCAATAACAAAATTTGAACTTGTAGATATAATTAAAAAAAGAATCGCCGAAGGAATGCCAGTTTATGGAACTTGTGCAGGAATGATCCTCCTTGCAAAAAGAATTAAAAATTATGAGCAATTTAGTTTAGGTGTTTTGGATATTTCAGTTATAAGAAATGCTTTTGGAAGGCAAATTGATAGTATGGAGATAGATCTTCAAGTAAAAGGATTGAAAACCCCATTTCATGCTATATTCATAAGAGCACCAATAGCAGTTGAACTTGGTAAAGATGTTGAAGCTCTTGCATCAATTAAAGAAGGTGTTGCATTTCTTAGGCAATGTAATGTTTTTGCTTCTGCCTTTCATCCAGAACTTGGAGATGACCCAAGAATTCACAAAATGTTTATACAAACTGTTGAAAGATTTTTAAATAAATAAAACTTTGTGATAATTAATAAAGTTTAAATTGAATAAACTATTAGTGGTTTTATGGCTAAGGAAAAAACAATTGAAAAATATGAGGGCTTTGTTAAGAGGTTAGATATAAACCTTTTAGTAATAATCATTGGTTTCTTAGCTCTTGCTTTCCTATTAACAAGTAACCAACAGCAACAGCAGCAGAATACATTAAATGTAATGGGTTCCGCATCTATGCAAGTTGCTCCAGACAAGATTACAATTTTGTTCTCAGCACAAACAGAATCAGTATCAGCTTCTGATGCTTTAAGAGAAAATTCAAGAATAATTTCCAATGCTTTAAACTCTTTGCACTCATTAGGAATAGCAAATGATAGCATTTCAACAGTTTCTTACTATATCTACATTCAACCTTATTACAACAAGGATGGAGTATTAGTAAACAAGACATACATTGCTGTTCAATCAATTAAAGTTGAATTAAAAGACCAGCAAATGCAAAAAGTTGGAAGTGTAATTGATTCTATTGTTAATTCTGGTGTAAACAGAATAGATTCGATATCCTTTGGTCTAAAGCAAGAAACTGAAGAATCTCTAAAGATGCAACTGCTTTCTAAAGCCGTTGAAGATGCAAAACAAAAAGCAGAAACCATAGCATCAGCAAGCGGAACAAAAATAATTGGCATTTATCAGATTAATGAAAACTCTTTCTCTACTTATCCTAGATACCCAACTTATAATTATATTGGAACAGAAGAAACACCAATAATCCCAGGCAATGTATCTCTTTCACTATCTGTTTCAGTTTCTTATAAAATTACTTGATTTTTTCCTTTTTTTGACTTTTTATATTTAAGATGCGCCAGCCGGGATTTGAACCCGGGTATCCAGCTTGGGAAGCTGGTATCCTACCAGGCTAGATTACTGGCGCAAATTTAGATTAAAGAAACTTATTGCATTTAAATCTGTTTTATCTTCAACAACCTTAACATCAACTTTTTTTATTTTTGCAATTTCTTCAGCAACAAGCTTAACACTTCTAGAATCATTTCTTTTATTTTCCTCTAAAGAAAGCCAAGGGCTATCGGTTTCAAGCATCAACTGCTCAATAGGAATATCTCTAGCAACTCTTTTGTAGCTTTTACTTTTCAAAACCATTGTATTCAAAGAAGTAAACCATTTCTTTTCAATTACCTCATTTACAAGTTTATAACCACCAAACATATGCAAGTGAACTTTTTGAACGTCTTCACTTTCAAGAATTCTAAACGCATCTTCAAAAGCGTCCCTTATATGAATTGTTACGGGTTTTTTTAGCTCTTTAGCAAAGCTCAGCCATTCTCTAAAAATTTCTTTTTGCTTTTCTTGCTCTTCAATTGTTCTAGCATAGTAATAATCTAACCCAATTTCTCCAATGGCTACAAAAGAATTTGAATTCTGCTTAATTAACTCCATATAATCTTCATATTTTTCATTAGCATATTCTGGATGGAATCCAAAAGCAGCGAAGATAAAGCCTTTGTTTGAGTTAGCTATTTGCATTGTTTTTTCGAAATCTTTCGGATGAGCACAGCTTGTTATTATAGCCTTTAGCTCTTTTCTTAGCAATTTTATTAGCTCTTCTCTATCATTATCAAAATCTTTTTGCTCAAGATGGCAATGAACATCTATCATTTTCTTTTTATAGTATTAGAAATTTTTATTTTATTCTCTTAATCTTAACCTTTATCTCAACTTTAAAAAATTTATTAATTCTTATAACTAAATTTTATCATGGACCTTGAAGAAGTTTTAAAAGAAATTGGTTTTAGTGATTACAAAGCAAAACTTTACAAAACTCTTCTTTTTCTTGGAGTTGCAACTTCTGCTGCTGTTGCAAAAGAATCTGGGGTTCCGCAAACAAAAGCACACGGAATCTTAAATGAGCTTGCAAAAGAGGGTTTTGCGGTAATAATTCCTGGGAGACCAACACGTTTTAAAGCAATTCCACCTTCTTCTACAATAGTTCCAATAATTGAAGAAAGGATTAAGAAGGCAAGTGAGTTAAAAACAATAATAGAAAAAGCTGAAGAGAATTTAGCTGCAAAAGAATTTCCAAAAAGAGAAATTCTTGTCTTCCAAGGTTGGAATATAATAAGAAAAATTCACAAAGAGGATATACTTAACTCGGAAAAAGAGATATTACTTTTTTTAAGATTTGGTAAACCAGACTCTGAAATTATACAAGCGATTGAGAAAAATGTTAAAAAAGGAGTAAAAGTAAAAGTTCTTGGACCCTACAGAAAAGAAAGGGAAACTACAATGTTCCTTTATAAAAATATTGGTTGCGATGTAAGGGTTCTAAAAACGATTAGTTTTCCATTAGTAACCTTTGGAGTTTATGATGAAAAAACATTACGTCTTAGATTTTATACTCTTTCTCAGCAAGAGGAGGGTCTTATAATAAAAATAGAAGATGAAGAAACTGCGAAATTGATGAAAGAAGTTTTTAATGAACTTTGGAAAAAAGCAGAACCGATCAATTAAAAGTATTTCTTCTAATAAGTTATAAAAAATATTTATAAACAAAAAATTTTTACTTTTTTTATGAGTTTTGAAAAAAGTATTAGAGAAGACTTTTCAGATATTCCTGTTTTACTATTTTCAGGAGGGGATGGAACTAGAGTAGAAAACCTTTCTTACAAAAATGTTGTTCCTTCAAAACAATGGCTCCCAATTGGTTTTGATGAAAACAATGAACCTATTCCATTATTTTTGCCAAATCTTGAAATTTTTCTAGAGCTTGGTTTTAAAGAATTTTATATTATAGTTAAAAAAGAAGGGGAAAAAGTAAAAAAATATTTTGAAAAAAAGCTTAAAGGAAAAGAAGTAAATATACAGCTTTTAAACAAAGAAAGCCTTTTAAAACAATCAAAAATTGAAGGGGTAAATATTTATATTTTTGAAAATTATGAAGAGGGGATTGGAGACCAAATTCTTGCACTAGAAAGCGTAATAAAAAATAGGTTATTCCTAAAAGTGTATGGTGATGAATATTTTGGTGGAGAAAAAGAAAAGGTAAAGAGTGAATTTAAATCTTTTATCGAATATGCTTTAGAAAAAATAGAAAAAGAAAAGGCAATAGAGGTATTCGCATTTGTTGACAAAAAAATAGCCATAGGAAACATTTGGAAAGGATTTGGTATAGAAGGAGATAAGCGGGAAGGAAAGATCATAAAAATTGATGAATCAAGTTTTATGATTACTTCTATAAGTATAATCTCGCCAAAATTTTTAGATATTTTACACTCTGAGAAAAAGGAATTTATTCCTTTAGATGTCAATTCCAAGGAAGTCGACAACAAGGTTTATGGTTCACAAATGGCTTATGGCAAGGTTATTGATGTTGAGGTTTTCTCAAACGTTAATACTGATAAAGATTATTCCAAGCTTGTTTCTTATCTCGCTAATAAGAATTATAACGATAGAAAGCTTAAAAGTACACTGTTAACATAGCATATACAACAAACAATTTATATTCATTTTGAGAAGAAAATATTGTGATAGTATGTTTGGAGAGAAGAAAAAATGTCCAAATTGTGGCGCTCCAGTAAAAGATGATTGGAATTTCTGTCCTTATTGTGGTTTTGAGTTAAAAGAAAATGAACTTGAAAAGAGATTAAGGGAGATAGAAAAAGAATTCTTCAATGTTTTTGATTTCTCCTTTGATGATATAGACAAAGAATTTGAAAGACTTTCCAAATTAATTGGAAAAAAACAAATGAAGCCATTCTGGGGAGGTAGTTTAAGCATAACAATGGAAAGTGGAACGGGAAAAGAACCAAAAATAGACATAAGAACAACTGGTGATTTCAAAGAACTTGAACCAGAGATAAAGAAAAAGCTCGGTGTAAAACCAAAGATCGAAGAAGTAGAGACAGAAAGAGCTAAGCAAGCAAAAGAAGAAGAGGAGAAAATAAAGAAAGAAGAAAAGAAAGTAAGACCAATACCAAAAGTAACTGAAGAGCCAGAGATGCAGATAAAAGAAGAAGCAGGTAAAAAGATTCTATCAATTTCTTTGCCAGGTGTTAAAAGCTTAAAAGATGTAGATATAAGAAAAATGGAGCACAGTATTGAAATTAAGGCTTTTGCTGGAGATAAGGTTTACTTTAAGCTTATCCCTATTGAAGGAAATATTCTTGCTAAGAAGTTTAAGGATTCTACCCTCATCTTAGAAATAAGTTGAATATAACTCTAAGGTGGGAGAATGGCTATGGAGGAGCTTAAGGAATGGGAAAGAATAGCTGCTCATAGCCATATAAAAGGTCTTGGTCTTGAAGGGCTAAAAGCTAAGAAGATTGCAGATGGGATGGTTGGTCAAGAAGAAGCTAGAGAAGCAGCTGGAATAGTTGTTAAACTTATAAAAGAGGGTAAATTTGCTGGAAGAGCTGTTTTAATTGCTGGGCCACCTGGCTCTGGTAAAACTGCTATTGCAACAGCTATAGCAAAAGAACTTGGAAAAGATACTCCTTTTGTTCCTTTAACAGCAAGCGAAATATTTTCAACACAGCTTAAGAAAACAGAATTCCTAACACAAGTTCTTAGAAAAGCAATCGGTGCGAGAATTCATGAAATGAGAAAAATTTATGAAGGAGAAGTAAAAGAAATTTCTATTGAGAAAGCACAGCATCCTTATAACCCTTATCAACAGATTCCAGTTGGAGCAAGCATAAAGATTGCCACAAAAGATGAAAGCAAAAAGCTTACAATGGATCAAAGCTTCGCTATTCAACTTGTTCAACAAGGAATAGAAACAGGAGATGTGATTCAAATTGATGTTGATGGAGGTAGAATAGTAAAACTTGGAAAAAGTAAGCAAGCTGCTACTGAGAAAAAAGTTGACCTCACAACAGAAGAAATTATTGAAGTGCCTACTGGGAAAGTTTTAAAAGAAAAAGAATTCGTTTACTCGGTTACTTTGCACAGTTTAGATGTTGCAATTTCAAAGCAAAGGGGAGAGACAGATTTGTTTGGTTTATTTTTCGGTGGGAGGGAAACCAAAGAAATAGACATGGAGATAAGAAAGGAAGTTGATGAACAAATAAAAGCCTTAACGCAAGAAGGAAGATGCGAATTGTTACCAGGAGTTCTTTATGTAGATGAGTGCTCTACTCTAGATATCGAATCAATTGCTTTTATCAACAGAGCAATAGAATCTGAGTTGGCTCCAATAGTTATATTTGCAACAAACAGAGGAATAACAACTATACGCGGAACTGATACGAAGTCTTATTTTGGTTTACCAATAGATCTATTAGACCGTTTACTAATAATAACAACAAGACCTTATTCAAAAGATGAGATAAAAGAAATCTTAAAAATAAGAGCAAAAGAGGAAAAAATCGAAATCGGTGAGGAAGTTTTAAGCTATCTATCAGAGTTAGGTGAGAAAACTTCACTTCGATATGTAATTCAGCTCTTAGCTCCAGCAAGTGTAATTTCAACTGAAAGAGGAGCTAAGAAAATAGAAATAAAAGACATTGAAAAAGCAAAACAGCTTTTCCTTGATACAAAAAGAGCAGCAGAAGGAGTTGAAAAGTATCAAATGCTAAAATAAGTTGCAACTTAACTTTTCTCTTTTACAAAATCCTTGTTTTAAAGGCTTTTGAGTGATGCAAAGAGGTTCAATCTGATTAATTTGGTTAGATCGAAGTAAAATAGTTTAGATCGAAGTTTCTCTCGGAAGTGCTTTTTAAAATTCTAAAAACATTTTAGAAAAACTTCGAACTAACTTCGATCTAAACCAAAAATTTTCAAAAAATTACGAGAGAAAAATTAAGTGGTAAAAGGCGAGAAGTGTATAAATGGTGCAAAGGTTTACGACGAAAAACCAAAAAATCTTCGAGTGAAGGTAAAGTTTATAAACCCTTTTTATTTTTATGAAAAATGTTTACAATAAATTTTTATTTTTCTTTTTTAAAAAAGAAGAGTGGAGCTTTTCATATTTGATTGGGACGGAACTCTTTGGAAGTCACCAAGGATCTTTTATTATTACTCAAAATTTTCAAAAAAGCTAAGAAAACAGAAAAAACTAACCGAAGAAGAAAAAAAAGAACTTTTACAAAAGCTAAGAAAAAAACAGGCTCAAATGGAAAGGATTAGAAAAATAGAAAGCTTTATTTATTCTTTATCAATGCTTTTTTTCAATGAACACCCAAAAAAAGGTGCAATTGAAACTATAAAATTTTTGAAAGAAAAGAAAAAGAAAATTGCTATTTTTACAGATGCTAGAAAAAGCAGAGTTATCTTTTATCTAAAAAAATATAACATAGAAGTTGATTACTTAGTAACTTCAAGGGAAATAAAAAACTTTAAGCCAAGCTCCCTTGGAATTGAACTTTTGCTATTTGCAACAAATACAAGCAAAAGCAAAGCAATAATGATCGGAGATACAAAAGAAGATATGCTTGCTGCAAAGAACATTGGAGTAAAATGCGTTGCAATTGGAGATGGCTTCGGAAATATTGAAGAGCTTTCTCAATTTAGCGATTTTTCATTTAAAGATTTTCCAAGTTTCTATAAATGGTTAAGGAAAAATTTAAACAAAATATAAAGCCCAAAATCTTATTTAAGAATAAAAAATCAAACAAAAACAAAAGCAAAAGTTTTTTTAAATTTTTTTACAAAAGGATATTATGAAAAAGAATGTAAAAGTTGTGAAAAAAGAAAATGAAAATGGTTTACTACTTGATGAGTTAAATTTTAAATCTCAAGCTGCAATGGAATACTTAATGACTTATGGCTGGGCTATTCTAATTATTGCCTTATCACTAGCGGCTCTTTACAGCTTAGGCGTTTTGAATCCAAAAAATTTTACCCCAAGAGCCCAACCAGGCTCTTGTTTTGTTTTTAGACCAAATGGTCCAGGAACAACAGATTATATTTCTTTGCAAGGAACCTGTGGTTATTTGCCAATGTATGTTGCAAGCTTCAACGGAGTTGATGCATCTATTCCAGCAACTGTACCACAAATTAATACTGCTTCTGGCGGATACAATACTGTTACATTCTGGATGTATTGGAATGGTGTTAGTGGTCAAATACCTTTTGGTTTTAGTTCGTATGATCTTTATTTCGCTTGTTCTTGTCTTGGTTTTAACACAGCTAACTCAGATACTTACGGTGTTTCATCTTCAAATTTGGCAAAAAAATGGGTTTTTGTAGCAGCAGTTTTCTATAATGGAAACTACGCAGGAAATAATAAGATCTACATAAACGGAGCCCCACAAACCCTTTCGCAATGTTGTGGTTCCCCTATTTCTCGTAGTGCGACAACTAACTTACGAATTTCTGGATGGCCTTCCGGCGGTTATTATTTTAATGGTTTAATTACTAATGTTCAGGTCTATAATACACTTCTAAATGACCAAGAAATTCAATATCTTTACCAAGAGGGCTTGGGAGGAGCTCCAATAAGGCTTGGTAGCTTAGTTGGTTGGTGGCCTCTTAATGGAGATGCAAAAGATTATAGCGGTAACGGCAACCATGGAACTATTAATGGAGGAGTAACTTTTCTTCAAAATTACAACCCACCATGATTTTATCAATTTAAACAATTCTAAAAAGAATAAAAGAGCAAATTTCGAAAAATATTTATGAAGAAGCTTTTGCTTCTTACCACAAACTACAAATTCAAAAAAGTTACTAGAGTTGAAATTAACTCAGCGATTCTTAATTTTACAAAATTTATTCCAAATGTTGAAAGTAATATTGTTGAAGGTTCTTCTCCACCAGAAGTTTTTGTTGGAAGAGTTGGCTATCCAAAGGTAAATGTTGGACCTGTTCTTCCTCTCGAGAAAGGAGACACTTCAATTTATGCTTTGCACGAAAAATGGTTTGGAAAAAGCTTAGAAGAAATAGCTAAGCTCAGGCTCTCGCTAATAAGAACGAAGAAAAAGCTACACGTGCTAAAAAACGAAAAATTCTTAGAAGAGCTTCAAGAAATGCTCCTTTCAAAAAGCTCAGTTGATACCGAAGCTAAGCTAAAATCAAAGCCAAAGGGCTACTTGCTAAGCGAAGATTTTCAGCCTTTCGGACCTTCGGCTTACTTAGAATATTTTAAAGCTACTCCAGCAAGCTCAGAAAAAAGGCTAGAAAAATTTTATTATGCTAATGATGTAAAAGCTGGTTCAGCAATTTTTGAGCTTTGGAAAAATAAGCTTGAAATTTCTAGAATCCAGCAAGCAATAAGCTTAGGAATGCTTGGAATAAAAAGAAAAATTGTTCCAACAAGATGGGCAATAACTGCTGTTGATTCAACACTTAGCTTAAAACTATTAGATGAGATAAAAAATTTTGAAACAATTAATGAATATAGAGTTTATTCTCTAAATTATCTTGATAACTCTTGGGTTATTGTTTTAATGCCGAAGCTTTGGAGTTATGAGAGTTTAGAAGCTTGGTACCCTGGGACAATTTTTGAAAAAGAAATTGCTATTGGTAGCGATTATGAACCTTTTGAAGGAAGAAAAAGCTACGCAAGCATTGGGGGTTGCTATTACAGTGCTAGACTTGCAATTGCTGAAAAGCTATTTAGCGAAAGAAGGCAAGCGAGTGCAATTGTTTTTAGAGAGATTCATAATGGTTATTTAATTCCAGTCGGTGTTTGGAATGTTAGAGAAGCTGTAAGAAAAGCATTAAGCAAAGAGCCAAAAACTTTTAGCAGTTTTGAAGAAGCATTATCCTTTGCTCAAACAAAACTTTTTATTCCAATGAATGTTTGGGCAAAATACTCTTTTATTCTAAAGCAAAGGGTTTTTCAAAAAAGGTTGTTCTAGTTACCTCTTTTTAAATCCCAATTTTATCAATTTTCTTAGGTTTTATAATAAATCAGAGTCTTGAGTCTTCTGGTAAAGGAGGGAGTGACCTCTTAAACCTCCTCTACCAACATGATCTGCAGCATCGGTTAAGATTTCTGTTATTTTTTTCTTTTTTCTTCTTCACTAATTTCTAGGGCTACAGTAAAACCAAGGGTATGGTTGAAACTCTTTCTTCTCATTTAAACCTAAGGCAACCTTGCGAAAATCAATTTTTCTTTGTAGCTCATCTGCTTTTTCTTTTTCCCCTCTTCCTCCTAAAGCCTCTGCTACAAGAGACGCAGACCAAGTCCAATTTCTACTTAGGAATTCATTTCCTAGTTTTTCTAATATTTCAATCCCCTCTTCTCCATGAATTTTTTGTGCTGCATGTACAGCGACTTCAACCAATTTATATGAATCACCCCACTTGTAGTATTTCCTTAGAGTGTTCATAGATACATTTACCACTTCCTTTAAAACTTTGGCTTTTTTCTTTTCAGGTAAATAATCCGCTAAGTCTGTAATCGTTGAAAGTTGCAAATAATCCTCCCATAGGTCACGAAGAGCTAGTTCTATCAAACTTTTTTTTGCTCTACCAACACGATCTGCAGCCTCGATTAAGATTTCTGTTATTTTTTCATTTTTTTGTTGTTCACTAAGTTCCGGGTTTTCCATTATCTTAATTACAGTAGAACCAAGTTCCCCATTTCTTTGTTTTTCTTTTGTTACCATTTTATCACAAAAAATAATTTGAAAGTAATGGGTATTTAAACCCTTTTATTAACTTTTAAAAAAAACTTTAAATATAGTACTATCTAATAATTAAAATTAACGAGAGAAATTTTTATACTTATTTTTGGCTTTCATTTGAATTATTGGACAACGCCGAATTTGTGAATAATTTTTTAAAATCTATTAGTGAGAAATAAATATGTTCGTTTCGAAAAACTCAAGATTTATTGGGAATCCTATAAGGAAGCTAGATCTTCTGGCTGAAAAGCTTTCAAAAGAAGGAAAGAAAGTAATCAAGCTAAATACTGGTGATCCAGCAAAATATTTTTCTCCACCAAAAACTTTACAAGAAGCTTATATAAAAGCTTTAGAAGAAAACAAAGTTTTCTATTCATCATCAATTGGTTTAAGAGAACTTAGAGAAGAAGTTGCAAAAAGGTATAAAAATTATTATAACCTCGATGTAACTGAGGACAAGATTATTATAGGGCAAGGAATCTCAGAGTTAATCTACTTTTTAAATGCTTCACTTATTGATAAAAATGATTCAGCAGCTTTATTTAGACCATTTTATCCACCATACCTCCCTAATCTATTATTTTTTGGCGGAAAGCTACTTCTTGCTGATTACAAGGAAGAAGATGGTTGGAGTATTGACATTGATGCTTTAAGAAAGAAAATAAAAAATGCAAAGAAAAAACCAAAATATCTTTTAATTATAAACCCAAACAACCCAACAGGAGGTCTTTTGGATAGAAAGCAGCTAGAAGAAGTAGTAGAAATTGCAAAAGATTTTGATATTTTTATAGTAAGTGATGAAATCTATGATGAGCTTGTTTATGAAGGAAAGTTTACAAGTATTTGCGAAGTTGCAAAAGGTATACCTTATGTAATCTTTAATGGAGCTTCAAAAAGTTTTGTTGCAACTGGACTTAGAGTAGGTTACGCTATATTTCCAGAGGAAGATAAAAAAAGTACAGAGCTTTATAAGAAATTCATAGATTTTGCAGCTCTTAGATTATGTGGTAATACTCCTGCTCAGTATGCTGTTGCTGAAGCTTTAAAAAATGATAAAGAGCACAAGGAATTTCTAAAAGATTTCTTAAAAGAATTAAAGCAAAGGATTGAATTAGGTGCAAAGCTTGCTAATGAAACTGGTTATTTAACTACTCAAAAACCAAAAGCAGCATTCTATATTTTCCCAAAGGTGGATTTTTCAAACTTAAAAATAAAAAATGACAAGGAGCTTGTTGAAAAACTTTTAGTTTCAAAATTCGTTCAAGTTGTTGATGGTAGCGGTTTCGGAACTCTAAAGCACATTAGGATAGTTACACTTGCAGATAAAGAAACATTACAAGAAGCGTTTGAAAGGATAACACAATTCTTTAAAGAAGAAAAAAAGGCGTAAATTAAGAAACTCTTAGTTTATTTTTATATACTTGCCTTTCCTTTTCATTTTTCTCTTCTCTTATTTCAAAGGTTTCTTCTTTTCCATATATTGCATTTAATATTCTTCTTTCTAATTTTTCACTTTCATTTTTGATTTTTTCAATTTCAGTTTGTGTTAAATGTTTAACCTCACCATCTCTTTTATAAACCCACATATCTACTCCATAACCTACATATGCATCTTTTTCCTCAACATTTTTTATAATCAAATAAGCAATTTCTAAAGCCTTTTCTAATTTTGGTGTTTCTTTAAGAAGGAATGCACCAAGACCATATGCTATTTCTGTTCCTGATCCAATTGCCATAAATTCAGTATACTCTTCATCGCTTCCATCATTGTTAATTCTTAAAATTCTCAAATCATTATGCTTAAAAACTACTAAACTCTCAGCAATCCAACTTTCTAATTGATTTTCTTCGTCACCAATAGATTCTAAGTAATCATTTTTTACTTTTACGTATTCTTCCCTCAATCTTTTCCTTATTTCATTTATACTTTTTTCACTTTTCAATTCATCAGCTATCTCTTCTACTTTATTTGCCCACACTTGAAAGCAAGAGAGCTTACCAGATCCACCGATTAGTATACCTTTTTTATTTTCAATTTTTTGTTCTTTAACCTTTATGTTATCTAAAACTGCGAGCATGTCAGATGCGAATACTACATCTCCTTCCTTTGTTTTCAATGCAATAATGAGGGTGCCACTTCTACCTTCATCCATTAGACCACGGTATTCCTATTTATTTTCCATGTCTTTTTATACTTTTTCTTCACTCTATGGGAGAACTCTTTCAGGGTCTCTCGGGAAAAGTGCAGCTTCTCTTACATTTTGTAGATTAAGTAAAATAGTAGTTATCCTTTCAAGCCCTATAGAAAAACCACCGTGTGGAGGAGCACCATATTTAAAGTTCTTTGTAAACCATTCCAAAGCTTCTTCATTAAGATGCTTTTCTTTTATTTGCTCAATAATTTTTTCATACCTATGCTCTCTTTGTCCACCAGAACTTAGTTCCAACCCTTTAGCTATTAAGTCTACACTTCTTGCATACTCTGAGTTTTCATCCTTCATCACATAGAATGGTTTTTCAGAAAATGGAAATTTATTTACAAAAAAGAAATCACTTCCAAACTTTTCTTTTGAGTACTCCCAAAGTGCTTTTTCTTCTTTTTCTTTTAAGTCTGCAGTAGGTTCTACTTTCTTTTGTTTTAAAATTTCATAAACTTCTGGAAATTCAAGAATTGGAAAATTGTTTGTCGGTACCTCTATTTTAATGCCAAATTCTTTTTCAATCGTTTCTCCAAGTTTCTGCTTTACTCCCTTAATAATTGCTTTTACAAGCTCTTCTTCAAGCTTTATTAGTTCATATTCATCTTTTATGAAACTCATCTCAGCAACTATGTTCCTATGCTCACAAAGGTGCCTAGTGGTATGGGATTTTTCAGCTCTCCAACTTGGCCCTGTCTCAAAAATTTTTTCAAAACCAGCAACCATAAGAAGTTCACGATGCAATTGTGGATCTTGTCTAAGAAAAGCGTGCTTTCCAAAGAAGTCTACTTCAAAAACTTCTGAGCCTCCTTCTGAAACTCCTCCAATTAAGCAAGGAGTGAATACTTCAATAAAACCATTTTTTCTTAAGAAGTCTCTTGCAGCTTCTAAAATGGCGTCTTCAACAGCAAATATCAGAAAATTTTTTCTAATCCTTAAATCTATTGGTCTATTGTCAAGCCTTTTTATAAGTGAAGTTTGTGTCTTTCCAGTGGTATCTATTGGTGGGTTTTCTAAAGGTTGTGAAACAACTGAAATATTCTCTGGTATAACCTCCGGAATTTTTGCAATTTGTTTCTCTGGTAATTTTCCTTCTATATAAACAACACTTTCCCTTTTTAAGTTTTTTGCAATTTCAAAAAGTGGATTTTCTTTTTTTATGGTTAATTGGAAAAGGCCATCTCTATTCCTTATTATTACAAAGCAATTATTTGCCAGTACTCTAACCTCTTGCACAAAACCTTTAATTTGCATAATTTTTTTAAGCATTTAATTTAAAAATAGTTTTCAAACAATCTTTTTGTAATTTACAAAAAAGATCAAAATTCTTATTTATTTCTTAGATGTTTTTCAAACAATTTAAAGCCTTCTTCAAATCCTTTTGAAAAATCCAAAATGGTATTTTTAAGTAATTCTCCATTTTTATCGTTTTTTATTTCTTTTACTACTATATCTACTGTTTCCCAAGGTGAGAAGGTAAGGTCTTTAAGCAAATCTTTTACATTTTTATTTTCTTTCTTATAGATTTCATAAGCGAAGAGTACTGTGGTTCTTCCTATATTATGAAGTGCATACCATTTCATAGGAGCTGGAAATAAATCATAACATTTATCTATTAATTTTTGGAGTTGAGATTCTGTTTCTTTTAAGGATTCAGCGTTAACTTTTTGGTATGTAAAATAAACCTCTTTTATTACTGCTTTTACAGTCTCATAATAAATTGGATCAAACTTTGGGTAATAAGTTGATATGTTTTTATGAAAATATATATAGAATATATTTTTTGGTATTTCATTTTCATTTTTGCTCATAAGTATAGCTGCAAAAAGCTCCGCAGCTCCTTCTTCAATAGAGTTTATTGTTACATAATATTCCGGGATCTCTTTTATTAGTAAAAGTCTTAAATGTGGCGAAAAATTATACTCATGATCTTTGTAAAATTGGAGGTAGTTAAAATTGCTTCTTAAATCTGATCTCCAAACAGCCCAATGGAAGAATTCGTGGTAAGTAATTCCTTCAACGATTTTTCTACCATAATCTTCCCATTCTTTTGAGATAATTATTTTGTTACCTTCTTGAAGACCACTTACACTTATTCCTATCTCTGAAGTTGGTAAAATCAGTATTTGAGGAAGTTCTTCGCTCAAATCTATCCCGGTAACCTTTTTATAAAACTTAGAAGCATTTTTAGCAAGTTCATGGACTCCATCACGAACTTCAAAAGCTTTCTCTTTACGCTCCTCCTTTTCCATAAAAATTTAAATAAAAATATACTTTATAAACAATATTTTTAACTTATAGAGAGAAAAACTAATTTTACCATAATGTAGTTTTTACTTATTTGAAGTTATTTGGCAAATCAAAAAATGTAAAATTTTATATTCTAAAAATGATAATCTTATTGTTACGTTTTAAAAAATGAGGAGAGGTACTCATGTTTTGCTTGAATTGTATGGCTGCGACCCAATTTTGTTAGAGGATATTAGTTTCATTAAAAAAGTTTACAAAGAAGTAATAAAAAAATCAGGTCTTGTTGAAGTGGAAAACTCTTTTAAACTTCACAAATTTAATCCAGTTGGTCTCACTTTTATCTCTTTGTTAAAAACATCGCATATTTCTTTTCACACTTGGCCAGAATTCAATTATGCATGCTTAGATATTTTTGCGTGTGACAACCCAGAAAAGGTGTATAAAGCTGAAAAAGTTTTTTTAAAATATCTTAAACCTAAGAAAATAAAGAGAGTAGTATTAAAAAGAGGTTTTATAACCAAAAGTGAAAACAAAGATTTTTAAATACCCACATTTACAACTCTTTTATGGTAAACCCACTTAAAATATTCGATGAAGTATTACTCTTCCAATACAAAAAGATAAGAGAAAACTCTAAATTAATGTAAATCAAAGCTTTCTCCTATTTTTGCTCTTATTTTGTTCTTCTTGAGTTCTAAAATATACTTGCTTTTATTTTTTGGCTTATAATAAAATAAAGAAGGTTCCAATGAAGCGATTTCTTGTATTCTACCTTTTTTGTCAAGCCAAAATACATCTATACCAAAATACATATTTCGCATCGTTATAGTATAATTTCCTTCTTTTTTAAAAACAAATAACATACCATCTTCTTTTAAGTTTTTTCTATACATAAGCCCAATTGCTCTTTTAAAAAAAGAGTCTGCAAGCAGTACTTTTAATGTTTTTTTCTTAAATTTTATATTTACTGCTTTAAATTTATCCTTCAAAAGTAAATAAATTAAATAAGAAAAGCACATTTTAAAACCTAGGTAAATACATAAAACCTTCATTCTCTTTTCCAATTTTTATATACTTATTTTTGTAGTAGAGTTTAGCCAAATATGCGCATGCAATTGAATCTAGTTCATCTCTGGTTATTTCTTTTTTGAAATGTATCCTAAGTTTTTTGAAAACTATTTTAATCTCTTTATCCTTTCTTTTTATCTTAAGCAAATCATATATTGCTCCAGGGTAAGTCTCAAGAACTTTTTTTCCAAGCTTTTCAAGATTTTTTCTTAGAAAAATCCCCCTTTTCGTTAGCATTCTCATTGGTCCAAGAGTGATTGGAAAAAATTTTATATGCATTCTTAGCAATTGCTTATCACATTCCCTTAAATGAATTTTGTTTTTTTGTTCTAAATTTTTTCTGCCTAAAGGTAGAAAAAGGGGGGCATCTATTGCAATAATTTTTGCATTACTTTGTTTTACTTTCTCTAAGATTTCTTTGTTTGTATGCAATACCTGGGTTATTGCATCGCTATTTCTTAATAAACAAAACCCAGTGTTCCTCTTCTCGCTTCCCGCAAGGTCTATTCCAATAAACTCCACTATAATTTTTTATTTTCAAAGTTTAAAATAACTCAATGAAGATTCTTCCAATCGCTTTCGATTCTTTTGGAGTAAGAAGTATGGCAACTTTGGTTATTACAAAAAATTTTAGGATATTTATTGATCCTGGTGTTGCTCTTGGACCAATTAGATATGGGCTTCCACCAACAAAGGAAGAGGAGCTTGCTTTAGAATTAAGTAGGAGCATTATTCAAAATGAAGCAAGTAATTCTAATATTATTGTGGTTACACATTATCACTATGACCACCATCCTTTTCCTGGTGATACCCTTTATGAATGCTTTAAAGGAAAAAAAGTTTTTGCAAAAAACATCTACAATGATATTCACCATTCTGGCGAGGAGAGAGGAAAAATCTTTGAAAAGAGTATTGAAGGTTCTTCAGAACTAATTTGGGCTGATGGAAAAAGCTTTGAGATTGAAGATGTTTATATTGAGTTTTCAAAAGCTGTTTGGCATGGTGAAGTAAATAGTAAGGTTGGAAAAGTAATAATGGTTTACTTGCAAGAAGGAAAAGATTCTTTTGTTTTTGGAAGTGATGCGCAAAGTCTTGCAGACCCAAAAGCTTTGGAGTGGTTTATCAAAAAGAACCCAGAGTTTGCAATATTAGATGGTTACCCAACAATCTTTCTTGGTTGGAGATTTAATTATGAAGGTTTTGAAAAAGCAAAACAAAATCTAAAAGAAGCAATGATTCAAACACAAGTTAAGAAGATTATTTTGGAGCATCATATTGTTAGAGATATAACTTATAAGGGAAAAATTGAGGATTTATTTAAGGTAGCCCAACAAAATAAAAAGCAAATATTAACAGCAGCAGAATTTTATTCTCTTCAAAATTTGTTTTTGGAAGCCTGGAGAAAAGAGATAACTGAAGGAAAAAGAAAAGTAGATGTTGAAGGTTATTATAAAAAGCTTAAAGAAAAAATAGAAGAACAAAAAGCTTAGAATGGTAATAGTCTTTTCTTTTCAAATTCTATTATTACTTTATTAGAATTTTTTGTTCTTAGCAAAGTTGATTTTGTTTTAAAGTTGGATCCAAAAGCTTTTTTAAGAGCCCCTAGAAGGAAATTCTCTACCAAGAAAGCTTCATTCGCTAAACCAATACTTAACTTTGGTAAAACTTTTACTATTAGTTTTTCTTTCCTTCCTTCAAAAGAAACTTTGAAACCCATAAGCTTTAGTTTTGCTTCTAGCAAATTAAGATCTTTTGAAGAGTTCTCCCTTCCTAATTTTTGCATCGTTTTTGCTACACTTTTCCTCTTTTGTTTTAGGAAAGGAAGAATTTGTAAAGCAAAGAGTTTTTCTTTTACAAAATTTCCACTTATGTACTCTTTTCTAAGTACTTCAAAAAAATCTTTTAAAACTTGTTTTTCGTTTATTGTAAAATCAAAACCTTCTTCTGGCGAAATTTTTATTATTCCGCTTCTAACTTCTTTAAAACCAACTGGTTTTGTAAAGTAATTGGAGAAATATCCAGAAAGCAAGCTCCCAAGCAATGGGTTTTTTTCTTCAGTAAATACTATTGCTTCTTCATTTCCGATAGCAGAGACCTTTATTTTTCCAAGCATCGACATTTCACTAAATTTTTCAAGCTGTGTGCTATCACCATTTGTTAAAGAAAATAACTCCTTTCCGATAATTCTCGCATTTGAGATTGCAAAAGTTTTATCATCTTTTGAGGAATTAGCAACTAGCAAAGGAAGAAGTAACATGCCTTTGTTTATTACTTTTTCGTCATTTGGTAGAGATTCTAAAATAATCTCCTCATAATCCATGGTCGCCATGATATTATTTTTGAATGGATTATTAAATATTTTTGCTTTTGACTCAAAAGAGAAGATAAAAGTATAAAGTTAGAAAGTTAACTGGTGGATTAAAATTGGGAAGATAGTCCATTTATCTTTTGATTTTACGATTATGATAGAAAAAATTACTCCTAATAGTGGGACTAACAATGCTTCCGCATCCACTCAAGCAATATACTGATCAATACTTGTTTTAACTACAAATACTATATAGGGTGTCAAGACAACTGTCCAATAAAGTGAACTACCCCATCACTACGGGTCGTGGTTTCTATTTGAGCTCCTCTATCTTTCAAAAGGGGACTTTCCACAAGCGGAGTTAAAGTTGTAAAACTTAGAGAAACTCTTGAGAAGAAGACTAAGTATAAAAAATTGAAAAAAGAAAAGGAAATATGATCTTAAATTTTGTTACTAGCAACGAAGGAAAGTTTAAAGAGGTGAAGCAAATTCTTTCAAGATTTCAGATAGATGTTAAGCAAGCAAAAGTTGAAATTATTGAACCACAAATTGAGGATATAAAAGAAGTTTCTAAGTCAAAAGCAATTCAAGCATTTGAAAAGCTTAAAGAACCTGTTTTTGTTGAGGATGCTGGACTTTTTATAGATTCATTGAATGGGTTTCCTGGTGCATTTTCAGCTTTTGTTTTTAAGAAAATTGGTTGCGAAGGAATATTGCAATTGATGAAGAATAAAAGTAAAAGAGATGCTTTCTTTGCTTCGAGCATTGCTTTTATATCCTTTTCTTTAAAAGAGCCAATTGTTTTTTATGCTGAAGCAAAAGGAAAAATAGCAAAAGAAAAAAGAGGGAACTTTGGTTTTGGTTTTGACCCAATTTTTATTCCAAATGGTTATGATAAAACATTTGCAGAACTTGGAGAAGAAAAAAATGAAGTTTCTCATAGAAGGAAAGCTTTAGACCTTTTTATTGAATTTTTATTGAAAAATAGATGAACTAAAATTTTCATAAAAATAAAAAAGGTTTATAAACTTCATCTTCAGTCGGAGATTTTTGGTTTTTCGTCGTAAACCTCTGCACCATTTATACCTTTCTCACTTTTTACCATTTAATTTTTTTCTCGTAATTTTTTGAAAATTTTTAGTTTAGATTGGACATAGATTGGACCTTTTCTAAAATGTTTTTAGAATTTTAAAAAGCACTTACGAGGGAGGTCCGATCTAAATGGTTTTACTCCGATCTAACTAATTTAGTTAGATTGGGCATTTTTCGGTTTTACTCAAAAGCCTTTAAAACAAGAATTTTATAAGCAGTACCTGATTTTTTAATATCTTATTTTTCTACAACAACAAAAGCTTTAGAAAAGGTTAAATATGCTTTTTGAGAAAACAAATAAATGACATGGTTTTATCTTATGAAAAAGAAAGGAAGAGAGTGTTTAGTATGCTTAATTTCCTTAATTCTTTTGATATCGTTGTCGTAGAAGGAAAAAAAGACAAAATAGCTCTTGAAAAGCTTGGAGTAGAAAAAGTTAAAACTAGCTATGAATATTTTCATTCAAATCAAAAATTTAAGAAAGTAGCTATACTTTTTGATAATGATAGAGGTGGGGAAAAGCTTAAAGAAAAAGCACTTTCATTTTCTTATGAGATGAACAATTCAGCTTATGATATTTCTAATTTTTTCCTTAGTATTTTTGGTTGTAAAAGAGTTGAGGAAAGTTATAAAAGATTTTTGAAAATGGTGAGTGAATGGGAAAAACATACCTAGATATAGTAAAATATATAATCTATGCTAATGTAGAAGTAGACGGAGCAGTTGAGAAATCAGATGTAGTTGGAGCAATATTTGGACAAACAGAAGGACTTCTTGGAGAAGAGCTAGATATAAGAGAACTTCAGAGAAGTGGAAAAGTTGGAAGGATAGAAATAAACCTAACAACTAAAGGAAACAAAACATTTGGCAAAATAATGATTCCTTCTTCTCTTGATATGGTTGAAACAAGCATTCTTGGGGCAGCAATAGAAGTAGTTGATAGAGTTGGTCCTTTTGAAGCAAGGATAAAAACAGAAAAGATTGAAGATACAAGAAATGAAAAAAGAAGAAAAATTCTTGAAAGGTCAAAAGATCTCTTAAAATCAATGATTTCTACCCAAATACCAGATACAAAAGAGCTAACAGAAAGAATTAGAGAAGAAGTAAAGGTAAGTGAAGTTATAGAATACGGTGAAGAAAAGCTTGCAGCTGGTCCAGATATAGATAAAGAAGACGAAATAATAATCGTTGAAGGTAGAGCAGATGTTATAAACCTTCTAAGAAATGGAATAACAAACTGTATAGCATTAGGTGGAGCCGGAGCTACAGTTCCAAAAACAATAATTGAACTTTGTAGAAAAAAAGAAGCAACTTTGTTTGTTGACGGGGATAGAGGTGGAGAAATAATAATTAAAGAGTTAACACAAGTTGCTGAGGTAGATTATATCGCAAGAGCCCCAACTGGAAAAGAGGTAGAGGAATTAACTAAAAAGGAAATAATAAAAGCATTAAGAAGCAAGGTTCCAGTTGTTGAAACTAAAGTTGAGGAAAAAGAAGAGGAAATTGAAAATGAAGAAGAGGAAGAGGGCGAAGTAAAAAGTATCGAGGAATTTACCCCAGAAGAAATAGAAGAAACACAAGAAAGAAAGGAAAATGAAGAAAAAGAAGAGCCAGTTTTACATGGTATGACAGCACAAACACTAATAGATTCTTTGGACGAACTTAAGAATACACTGAGAGCAAGGTTTTACGATGCTAATGGCAACATAATAAAAGAAATGCCTATAAGAGAACTTTTAACTTCCCTCTATGAAACTCAAAAAACACCATATGCTATTGTTTTGGATGGTGTGATAACACAAAGATTAATAGAAGAAGCTTCAAAAAGAGGAGTAAAAGCAATCTATGGTCAAAGAAAAGGAAATGTTTTCAGGATTCCACAAAATGTAATAGTTTATACAAAAGAAGAAAAATCGTAATAAAATCTAAGGGGAAGTAAAACTAATTTTCTTTTTTCTTTATTGTTACTATATCTTCAAGTCTGATTTCGTTATTGTTTTTTGGTTTTGGTTTTGAGATCTTTTTATTTAATTCTTTTATCCTCGCAAGTGTTTGTTCTATATCCTCTCCAAGGAGCATTATCTTTTTTTCTATTCTTCTTAGTTCTCTTGCTTTTTTAATTTCTTCCTCAATCTTTTGGATTTCATTTATAAACTGTTTCTCCTCTTCTTTTGTTCTTGCTTCAACAGAGATTCTAAACTCCAAATTTCTTTTCATCTTTAAAAGTTTTCCAAGTGGTCTAGTGTGGATTTCTTTTTTCTTCTTTTCAAGAAGATTTGTATATAGCTTTAATTCTACCCTTTTTTCACTTAGCAAACTTTTCAATTTTGAGATCTCTCTTTTTATGCTTTTTTCGTCCATCTCTTCTTCATTTACCTTTTTTTCTTGATTTTCTTCTGTCAACGCTTCACCTTTTCATAAACATCTAAAAGTTTTTTAGTTGTGTTTTCTATTGAATACTCACTTGCAGTTTTTAAAGCTTCGCTTTTATACTTTTCTTTTTTCTCTATTGATATTAAAATCTTTTCGCTTAAATCTATTGGATCCTTTTTAAATAACATCCCATTTTTTCCATTTATTAATTCTTTTAAAGCCATAGAATTTAAACCAAGAACTCCTTTACCAGCAGCCATCGCTTCAATAGCAACGATTCCTTGGGTTTCAAATGAAGAAGGAAAACAGAATATATCACAAGCAGCGTAGTAATCAGCAATTTCTTTTTCATCTACAAAACCAGTAAATATTACATTCACATTTAGCTTTTTTGCTAATTTTTTCAGTTTTTCTTCTTCAGGTCCAGTACCAGCAATCATAAGTTTTATATCTTTATCTTTTAAAAGAGAAAAAGCTTTGATAAGCAAATCTATGTTTTTTTCTTTCGCGAGCCTACCTAAGTAAAGAACAATGTTTTCATTAGCTTTTATCTTGAATTTTTCTCTTATCCTTTTTCCATTTCCTCTTGAAAACTTCTTGATATCTACCCCATTTGGTACATACTCAACATTTTTTATTCCTTTTCTTTCAAGCTCTTTTTTTATAAAAATACTTGGTGCAATTGCGATATCTGAATGGTTTAGGAAGAACTTTATATAAGCCATTATCATTTTTGTGCTCGGTTTTTTGAGTTTTTCTCCAAGTGGAATATAATGTAATGCTTTTGGAAAGTATGTGTGGAATGTAGAAGCACATGGAATACCAAAAAGTTTACTAGCTTCTAAACCAGAAAAGCTAAGAAGAGCAATACCATGGCAATGAATAATATCCGGTTTTATTTTATTGATTTTTGCAATTGGCGGTAAAGGAAGCAATGGAATTGTGTAATTAGGATAAGGTTGAAAAGGTATACCAGAGTAGTAAAATACATTCTTTTCTTTTTTAACATTCTTCCCAATTTGCTTTGGAGCAAAAATGTAAACTTCATTTCCAAGCTCCTCTAAACCCTTCTTAAAATTTATAACTGCCCTGGTAACTCCATCAAATGCAGGAAGATAAGAATCTGTAAAGAATGCAATTTTCATAAGCATAAATAACTGTTAATTAAATTCACTCCTCTGTTTTTATAATCGCTTTTCCTCCAGCCTTCTTTATTTTTTCTAGTGCACCTTTCGAAAAGGCCGAAGCATAAATTGTTAAAGGTCTTTTAAGTTCACCATTTCCAAGAATTTTATACCCTTTAAGATCAATTTCATTTTTTTCTTTCCCAAGCTTTTCAACTTCAAAAAGGTTTAGAAATTTAAGCTTTTTTGTTTTTGAAGCAAAACCTTTCTTGAGCTTTTGGATTTTTTCTTTTCCTATTGCAGTAATTAAAGTATATCGTTGTTTAAAAGAACCAGCCATTCCTTTTCCTCCTCTATTACCTTTTCCTCTTCTATTTTTTGTATTACCAGCTCCCCAAGTTCTTGATCCTAAATATTTTCTGCTTTTTTTCCTTTTCCTTTTCATGTTTTCACATTAATTAAAAATCTTTCAACCAATGAATTTATCTCTTTTCCTCTATAACCTGCTTCACCCTTTGGGTAAAGTTTTTTTATCGTTTTCTTTAATCCAAATCTTGGAGGAGGCAGCCTTAAAAGAAGCATTCCTTTCTTTTCTTCCTTAATTGAAGAAGGAAGAGTAAGAAGTTTTGTATAATTTTCATCACTTAACTCGCCATAAGCAACAAAATTTTGTACTTTTTTAAGCATTCCAAGTACTACTGGTGATGAATCAACAATTAAAGCATTAAACCTCCTTTTAAGCCCCAAAGAGTCAAGAGTAGAATTTACTTCATTTCTTAGTCCAATTCTGCCCCTAAGTCTAACAACGAATAATTTCATGCAACCACAATAGATTTCTTTTTCTTTGTTAACTCCTTTAATGCCAAATAAGTAGCAATTGCAGAGTTCATTCTATTCCCTCTTTTTCCTTTGGTAAAGCTCCAAACATCTTTTACTCCAGCAAGTCTAAGTACTGCTTTAGTTGTTTCACCAGCAGAAAGTCCCAAACCTCTTGGTGCTGGTTTAAGTATAATTTCAAAAGATTTTAATTTCTTTTTTACAGCTATAGGAATTGAATGTTTACCATTGCAATTGCATTCCCAAGAACCACAACCTAGTGGTACTTTTATTAAATTAAGTTTAGCATTTCTCATAGCGGATTCTATAGCTGGTTTTTTCTCTTCATTTTTACCAATTCCTACACCAACATGCCCATTTTCATCTCCTACTGCTACAATAACTCTCCATTTCCTTTTCCTTCCATTGTCACTCATTCTTTGAACAGATTTTGTTTCAAGAATTTCACTTTTTAAATTTGGAAGTAAAGTATCAACTATTTCAACTTCCTTTATCCTTTTTCCACTATCTAAAATTTCATCAATATTCTTTATTTCTCCATTCTTGACTTTTCTTCCTATCTCTGTTTTTGGCTGCCATTCCATTCTAACACCTTCTTTTTCGCCTCTTCAAATAACTTATCTATCTCTTCTGGTAGAAAGTTTTGTTTTAAGTATTCTGAAAATAACCTTTTATATTTTTCTTCATCCTGTTTCTTTAAAAGTAAAGCATAATTTTTTATATGCTCTCCTTTAATTCTTTTTTCATCGATTTCAGCATTGAAGTTTGAAGCTAATCCAGCGTCTATTGCTGCTTTTGCAGCAACAAAACAAAAATTGTTTTTAGTAGGTCTTGCTAAACCAGTATCAAGCACAAATTCTTTTACTCCTTTTTCTAATGCCCTTTTTGATGCAAGTAATGAGGTTAAATAAGTAGTTGGTAAGTTTGCCCTTTCTGGGAATATTGTACTTAACTCTTTTGAATTTGCTTCGCAAATTACCTTATCACCAGTTGGAAAGTACTCAACAAATTGAACCTTTATATGCTTGTTACTCTTTCTAACAACAAGCCTAGGTTTTCCACTTTTTAATAAAGCAAGCCTCTTGCGATAATTTGTAACTCCAATTCTTCTTCTTTTAAACACTGTTTTCATTTTTTTCACCTTCTTTTCCTTCGTTGCTTGTTTCTTCCTTTACCTTTTCTTCTTCAATTAGTTTTTGATCTTTAAGGAAAGTTAACAAGCTTGATTTTGAAGCAAAGTTTCCACTTTTAATAAGCTTATAAACTCTTTTGAAGTTTTGATTATTTATCTTCTTTTCCATCTTTAATTTCTTCAATAGCCTTCTTTGGGCTCTAACTTTGTCTTCCCACCTTACTTTTTTTCTTGCTTTGAATGTTCCCTTCTTTACCCCTTTCTTTTTCTTTTCTTTTTTCATTTTTTGTTTTTTTGGTGTAGCAATTATTTTTTTATCTTCTACAAGCTTCCTTATATCATTTCTAGTTAAAGCTTTTTTAACATCCTCAATAGCATTAGGTAAAATTTTTATTCTACTTACTCCAGAATTCAAAATTTCTGAAGCAATTTGTTTTGCTTTTTTCTCCTTCATTATATCACATCATTTGCAACTTCTATTCCAAGTTTTTTTGCAATTTCAATTATTTCCATTCTCTTTTTCTTTCCAACACCATGGGCTATAACTGCAATATACTCGTCTTTTGAGGGAATTTTTTGAAGTTCTTCAACATTATGAACAAGAAATTCAAGTTTTCCACTTCTTCTTCTAAATCTTATCTCTTCAGGATTTTTATAACCTATTTTTGGCCTTTTACCTGCATACTTTTTTCCAATTCTTTTTTTGTTATCAATTCCTCTAGGTTTTCTCCAATTTTCCTTTACTCTTTTCCTTTTACTTCTTCCATAGTTACTTCTAATAAATTTTGGTTTTTTCTTCTTCAATTTTTTAATTAGCTCTTTCACTTCTTTTGCTTTCATTCTTCCACTCCAGAGACAGGGTATATTCCATCTTGAAAAACTCTTGGATCAAATTTGTTTTGTTTACAAGCTTGCATTATGTTCGCAACTGTTTGAAATACCTCATATTTATCTATTCCAAATACTCTCAAAGTTTTTCCTTTTATTTCTACTTTTGTTTTTCCAACGATTTTTGCCTCTCTTGGGATTTTTTCCCCATAAAGATTTTTTATTATAAGCTTCCCTTCTTTCACTTCAAGTGTAACTGGGAAGTGTGAAAAAACAACTTCCATTGTTTGTTCATAACCCTTTGTTACACCTACCTTCATTTGTTCAATTAACCTTAGGTAGGTATTCTGCAGCATTTTGGCCCTTCTTTTATTTCTTATTAAAGGAGTTACTTCTACTTTTCCATCTTTTATTTCTATTTTTACTATCCTAGGATCAAATTCCTTCTCAACATTACCTAAATCACCACTTACTATTATTTTATTGCCTTCAACTTTTATCTCCATGTTATCAGTAGACATAAGCTATTAATACACCACCAATTTTAAGCTGTCTAGCTTGTTTGTTTGTAATAATTCCTTTTGGCGTTGATATTATTAGTAACCCAACATCCTTGCTTGGAATAAACCTTTCTTCATATTTTTGTAGTTCAGTGTATCTTATACTGATTCTTGGTTTTATTGCTTTGCATTCATTTATTTTTCCAGCAAGTTTTACTTTTAATGCTTTTAATCCAGCAACTTCTGTTTGGAATTCTTCAAAATCTTTAATATAATCATTTTTCTTTAATAATTCCAAAACATTCTTTAAAAGTTTAGTTGAAGGTTTAATTACACATTCTACATTTCCTTTTATTTCATTATTTTTTATTGTATTCAATGCATTTGCTAAATGGTCTGTCATCTAATTACCCCTTTCCATATTTTTTAAAACCTAACTCTTCAGCTACTTTCCTAAAACATCTTCTACAAATATAAAGATTATAAGCTCTAATTACTCCTCTACTACTTCCGCAAATTTGGCACTTTCTTTTTCCTTTTCCTTTTAATCTTTCTTCAGGAGAGATTTTCATTAGATCACTCACTTACTATATTTACTCCTTTCTGCTTTAAGTATTCTATTATTTCTTCTTTTGTAACTATATTCTTTTTTCCAATTTTACTTCTTTTTCTTTTTCTTCTTGCAACTCTTTTCCCATCTTTTGCAAAACTTACACAAACATCCATTCCCAATATTCCAATCTTTGGGTCATATTTCAACCCAAGATCTATATACTCTTTTATTCCAAAACTAAAAGTGTTCTCTTTTATACTTTTTTCATTTACCTTTTTACCTATTGCATCCAAAGCTTTTTCTAAGAAACTTTCAGCTTCTTTTCCACGAAGAGTAACATAAGCACCAATAACACTCTTTTTTCTAATTCCAAAAGTTGGTATTCTTTTCCTTGCTACCGCTTTTACAGGCTTTCTATTTGTTAATCTTTGTAGTATTGTTATTGCATTTCCTGCTTTTTCCTCACTTGCTCCTGTTCCAATGTTTATTACAACTTTTTCAACATAAACTTTCATTCGATCACGCACAAACTTTTTGTTGGAATAACTCTTTCCTTATCTTCTATTTGGGCAATTGCACTCTTCTCAGTTGTGGCTGTTCCCGGTATTATTTTCTTAACTAAGACTGTTTTCCCAACAAGTTTTCCACTTAATACTAAGCATTTACTATTTTCTTTTAATGGGAGAACCTTTTCAATTTTTCTTTCCTTTAGGTTAAGTATTACAGAGTCACCAATATGATAAGAATTATCTCCTTCCAAATTAGTACCATCATGAAGTGTGATCATTATTTTTCCATTGTAATAATACTTGTTCTTTATTATACAAAGTTTTTTATTTGCTTCTTGTTCACTTATATCTTCTAAAACAAGAACACCTTTTGGACCAAGCATAACTCTTTTGTTTATTTTGAGTTTTGGAATTGAAATAATATCAAAAGGACCAACTCCAAATTTTTCTTCTTTAACTTTTTTTCCGTCAACTAATACTTCTCCAGCTTTTATTATTTTTTTAGCTTCTCTTGCTGTTTTGGCAAGTTTTAAAAAGTCCCTTACTACAACAAGTAAAGGAATAGACTCTTCTAATTTATGTTTTCCTGGTGAAGGTTTTATAATATACTTATGCTCTTTTCTTTTTATTTTTAGCTTTTTTGGTGCAGCAATTCTTTTTAAATGCCTTCTGTTACCCATTCTAGCCATATTTTCACCCATTTAAAACTTTACTTCTCTTTTTGTCACTTAAATCCAAAGTTACTATTTCAAGGTTTGATGGTCTAAGTGGAATAGGTTTCTCAGCCTTCTCTTTCCTATTTGGTTTTCTTGTTATTCCTTCAATATACACAAACATTCTTTCGAGATCAACACCTATTACTTTTCCAGTTTTTCCTTTAAATTTTCCTTTTATAACTTTTACAACGTCCCCTTTTCTTACCCTCAAACTTCTTTTTTTATATTTTTGTTTCAGTTCTTTATTAAGATGAACATGTAAAAAGTTCTGTCTTAAATGAAGTGGTGCTTTAAACAAAAACTTCCTTTGTTTCCTTGGTTTTCCACTTTTAGGTCTTTTCATTATACCACTTTTGTTGCGAGTGCTGCAACTTTAGGATAAAGTTCAGCAACTTCCCTTGGGATTACCCCTTTTATTTCAGTTCCAATAGGCAGTATTTGACCACCTGCTACTGGTGCCTTTGCATGTATTTGAGTAACATCAACAAGTACTGCAGCATTATCATCAAACTTTACTCTTGTACCATTTGCTCTTTTTATTTCTTTTTTTTGTCTAACTATTAAAGCTTTAACAACTTTTTTAACCATTTTTTCATCGCCTTTCTTCACTGACGCAATTACTATATCACAAATTCCAGCTGATGGGTAACGATTGTGTTTTCCTTTCCAACCTAAAATACCTATTATGTATAGAAGCTTTGCACCGCTATTATCAATACACTTAACATAAGCTCCTACGGGTAGAACTTTTGGTATATTTGTTGAGATACCTTTCATTTTTTCACCTTTTCAAAACTTCTACAATTACCCAGGACTTTGTTTTACTTATCCTCCTTGTTTCGCCGATTTTAACAATATCCCCAACTTTTGCATTTATACATTCTGGATTGTGACAATGTAACCTTGAAGTTGCTTTTATATATCTTTCATATTTTGGAATGTACTTAACATACTCTCTTTCAACGATAGCAGTTTTTGGATTTTTTGTACCAACCACTTTCGCTATTAAATACCTTCCTCTAACCTTAATCTCCCCGTGTATTGGGCAGTTTTTATCTTTGCATTCTACCATTTTTTCACTTTTCTTATGTTCTTTTCACTCCTTTTTACAGGGTCGTAAGCTATGCTTTCACCGTCAACGCTTACTTCTTCATTTTGTAAATGAAATTTAAATACACAATTTTTCTTTATTAATTTTATTATTTTATTTTTCGTTTTTATTAATAATAAGTTTTTCGTTTCATAAATTACTTTACCTTTTAACCCTATTTGGTAAGGATCACTTGAATTTACTACCTCAACATCCAATCCTATGAGTTCGTGAGCAATTAAATTATTTTTGTTTCTCAATCTGCCACAATCTCTTTCCTTTTTTAAAGCTTTTATTGTTTTTCAATAGAAGTCAAAATTTTAAACTACTACTTTGAAATAAATAAATGCAAGTCTGTAAAATACCAGAGGAAAGGGTAGAAAGACTTCAGAAAAATATAGAAAGATTAAATAAAATTTTGGGTTGTGAAATAAACATAAAGGAAACCCAAATTGTTATTACTTCACAAAATAGTTTTAACGAGTATATTGCAAAGAATGTAATAATCGCTTTTGGTAGGGGATTCTCTATTGATGAAGCCTTAGAGCTTTGCAGGGATGATAAATACTTTAAAGTTATAGAACTTCAGGATTACGCAAACAACAAGAACCAAATTAAAAGGATAAAGAGTAGAGTTATAGGGAGAGAAGGTAAAGTTAAAAAAGAAATAGAAAAGATCACTGGTGCTAAAATTGCAATTTATGGAAAAACAATCGCTTTAATAGGTAGTGAAGCAGAGCTTAGAAGTGCAGAGGATGCATTGATTAGAATAATTACTGGTAGTAAACAGTCAAATGTTTTAAGATTTTTGCATTCAAAAAAACCGTAAATTCAAAACTACTTTTATAACTTTTTCCACTTTACTCCTTCTTTTGTATCTTCTAGTATAATCCCATATTTTTCTTTTAGTTCACTTCTTATTTTGTCACTTTCAGCAAATTTTCCCTCCTTTCTTAGCCTTTCTCTAAGTTCTATAAGTTCTTTTACTTCTTTTGTGAGCTCTTCTTCCTTCAGAAATTCACTTAGCTTCAATCCAAGAACGTTATCAAAGAAAAGAATAAGATCAATTGCTTTTTTTGCATCTTTTTTTGAAACATTGTTACTTGCTATTAATTTATTTGTTTTGTTTACAAATTCGAAAATAAATGAAATTGCTAATGGAGAATTGAAGTCATCAGCTATTGCCTTTAAGAATTTTTTCTTTGTTTCTTTCATTATACTTGTAAATTCCTTTGAATCTTTTCCATTGGCATCTTTTAGCATTAATAAAAAGTTTTTAAGTCTTTCAACACCATTTCTAGCAGAGTCCAATGCCTGAAACGTAAAGTTTTGTTCAGCCCTATAGTGTGCCAACAGAAAAAGGAATCTTACTTCTCTCCAAGAGTAGCCCTTTTTGAATAAATCTTGCAGGGTATAATAATTTCCTAAGCTTTTACTCATTTTTTGATTGTTTACAAGTAGAAAATTACAGTGCGCCCAGTAATTAACAAACTTTTTTCCAGTTGCTGCTTCACTCTGTGCAATTTCATTAGTATGGTGAATTGGGATATGGTCTATTCCACCCATATGAATATCTAAGGTTTCACCAAGATATTTCATTGACATTGCAGAACATTCTATGTGCCATCCTGGAAAGCCTACAAAATTAAATTTTACTAAAAAGCTATTTCCTTCTTTTTTAACTTCTAAAATTTTTATATTTGGATTCTCTTTTGCAAACTCTTCAACTTTTTTATAATCTGCTTCATTTAATTTCCAAGTAGTAAAATAATCCCATTCCATATCTCTTTTTGCATCTTTTGGTGAAAATTTCCAAAGTGCAAAATCGGTGATGTTTCTTTTTCCTTCAACAGGTTCAACTCTCGCACCTTCCTTCAAATATTTATTTAACTCTTCAAATTTCATTCCAGTGAGCTTACCATATTCTTTAAATTTTGAAGTATCATAGTAAATCCCATCTTTTAATATATACGCAAATCCTTTTTCCTTGAGTTTTTCTACCAACTGCTGCATTTCCTTTATATTTTCTGTGGCCTTTGGTGTAAAGTTAGCTTTTTCAATATTCAAAGATTCTATATCTTTAAAAAATTCTTCTGTAAAGAATTCTGCGATTTCCCAAGCAGTTTTCCTTTTTTCTTTTGCAGTTTTTTGTATTTTATCTTCACCGGTGTCCGCTTGGCTTGTTAGATGTCCAACATCAGTTATATTCATTACATGTACAACTTTATAACCAAAAAGTTTGAAGACTCTTTTTATCATGTCTTCGTTTACATAAGTCCTTAGATTTCCGATATGGGCATAATCATAAACAGTTGGCCCACAAGTATAAATTTTAACTTCTTTATCTTTTAATGGCTTAAAAACCTGTTTTTTCCTAGTTAAAGTATTGAAGATTTTAATCTTCATAACTAAATTTAAATTTATTTATTAAAAATTCTTATGTTGCTACTTAAAATCCTCTAACAGTTCAAGAACTGCTTTTTCAACAGCTTGCTTACTATTTAAGTTTGGTTTCCAACCTAAAGAGCTAATTTTTGAAATATCGAGTTGCATAAACTTTACATCTCCTACCCAACCTCTACCTTCTTTTCCGCCAATAAGTTTTTTCTCTACATTTTTAATCCCGAGCTTTTCTATAACAATATCAGCGATTTCCAAAACATTTATAGAGTCGAAGTTTCCAACATTAAAAACATTATAACCTTTGCTTATTTTTTCTTTTACAAAAAACATTGCTGATACACAATCACTTACATGAATATAAGACTTCTTTTGTGTTCCATCTCCAAGAATTTCAAGTGTTTTTGGGTTGGCTTTTAATTTTTTTATAAAATCAAATATTACTCCATGGTTTGAACGTTTTCCTACGACATTTGCTAGTCTAAAAACATAAGCATCAAAACCATAAGTATGAGAGTAACTTGAGATTAAAGCTTCACTAGCAACTTTTTCAGCAGCATAAAGGGAAATTGGCCTTAGTGTTGCCTCCTCAGGTGTGGGGAGTATTTTTGCATCACCATAAACAGCAGAAGTGGAAGTAAAAATTATTTTTTTAATATCATTTTTTCTCATTGCTTCAAGAACATTGAAAGTTATAATCACACTTTTGAAGTGAACATTTGGATCAAGTAATCCTGCTTCTGGGTTTGCAGCTAGGTGATAAACTGTTTCAGCATTTTTGAATTTTTCATCAATTCCATGTTTCGCTAAGTCACATTTTTTAATTTTTAACTCCTTTCTTTTCCTTATTTCTTTTAAGTTTTCAATTTTTCCTGTTGAAAAGTTGTCTAGGACTAATACTTCTTTGTTTTTTTCAATTAACGTTTCAACAAGATGACTTCCTATAAAGCCAGCCCCACCAGTTACAATTTCCATAACTTTTTATTTCATTTTTCACTTTAAAATCTTTGAGTCAAATAACTCTTTGTTTTTGTTTACTTACTCTTCAGCTCCTTTTCCAAAATCCTTCAATGCAATTCTTAATTCTTCATGAGTTTTTGCATACTCTGAAATAGGGACTCCCTTTATCGTTGCTTCAACTGCTTGCCTCATCGCCATAGCACCTTTTCTTGGACCTTGACTATGGCCAGCAATTCCCCCACCAGCTTGGATTATGACATCTTTTCCAAAAGTTTCATAAAGTTTATCAACGACTCCTGGGTGTAAACCTCCAGATGCAACTGGGAAAACTTGCTTTGTTCCAAACCATTTCTGATACAATAAACCTTTTTCGTTTATCTCTTCATTTTTAATTTCTTTTACTATGCGCATTACCTCTTCATAATTTCCTTCCATTTTTCCAAAAACTGCCCCAACATGTATTTGGTCGACACCAACAATCCTTGAAAGTTTTGCAATTACAAGCATACTTATTCCATGCCTTTTGTTTCTTGTAAGCGCTGCATGCATTGCCCTATGAGCATGAACTACTAAACCAAGCTTCTGTGCTTCGTCTATCAAAGTTTGTAAAGCAGAAAACCCAACTGTTAAAATATCTACCATTATATATTCTCCACCAGCTTCATGAACAAGCTTTGCTCTTCTTAACATTTCATTTGTTTCAGAAGTTACATTGAAAAGATAAACTTTTTTCTCACCAGTTATTTTTTCAGCTTCTTTTTTCGCTTTCATTACTTCTTCTACTCTTTTTTTGAACGTGTTAAATTTCTGATTTGTTAAATTTTCATCATCTTTTATTAGATCTACTCCACCAATCCACTCTTCTTTCGCTACTTTTACATGTGCATCTGTTGTTAAACCAACTTTTGGTTTAATTATCGCCCCAACAAGAGGTCTATCCCAAACATCAAAAATTTTTCTTACCCCATTTATCCCAAACTTCGGCCCTTTAAAACTTTTTATGTATTCTTTTGGAAGGCTAATATCTTCTAAACGAAGAGTTTCAACTTCTTTCATTCCAAAAATATTTCCAGCAACTGAGCTGAGTAATTGAGGCATGTTTCCTAATTCAAAAAGTTCGATAGGGTAAGCGATTTTAGCTTCACCTTTTTTTATTTCAAAAACTTTTGCTCTTTTCTTTATTGCTTCTTTTGTCTCTGTTGTTATCTCGGTCCAAGTCCCAGTACTACTTTCAGCAGCTATAGCACCTACAGCTTCTTCTACATCTTTTTTTGTTGAAAATTTAAACAAGCAAATGATATCGCTTTGACTCGGTTCATAAGAAAGGTCAACAAATTCTTTATAAATTTTTTTCATTATCTCACACTAAATATCTCTTCTTTATTTTTTATTTATTTTACTTTAATTCACAAGCAAAGAAGAAATTAAGCTTATTCGAAAATCCAAGGATGCGCTTTTTTTATTTCTTGGAAAAATGCTTCTGGTTTCATTACACCAAGTTCTGTTATTAGAGCTGAAATGTTATCGAACTTAACTCTTTCAAAAACTATATTTTTTATTTCAACATTTCTTGGCTTCTTTTCCCAAACCTCTTTGTAGCTTCTTTCTTCAATTTCTTCTTTATATCCAAAAACTTCTAAAGGATCAAATTTTAAAGAGTGTGTTGCAACATACACTGGAACATCATATCTATTTGCTACATCAACCATTAAAGAACTACCAACTTTATTTACAATTCCATCAACTTCAATGCAATCACACCCAATGAGCATTTTTGATGCTTCCCTTATAGCAAATTTTGCAGCAGAGTCTACAAAAAGTTTTACTTTTATTCCTTTTTGCGAAAGGTGAAGTGCTGTTGTTCTCCCTTGGAACAATGGTCTTGTTTCAGTTGCATTTACAACAAATTTTTTACCTTCCTCTTTTGCTTTTATCAATATTGCTTCAACAGTACTTGAGTTGCAGTGGGTATAAATTACATCATGGTTTGTTATATACCTTGAACCAAAGGTTGCTATTTTTTCCTCGTCTTCTTCTAACTTTTTCAACAATTTTTCTGGTTCTCTAAATTTGTTTAAATATTTTAGGACATTCCTTAACATTGGTTCAGTTGGTCTTGTTTTTATAAGTTCTTTTGTTATTTTTTCTTTATCTTTTGCGATCATCCAAGCCTTTATTCCAGCTTTTGCAATTCTCTCAGCTCCTCTTATTCTCATTTCTTTTATATCACTAACTATTTTCATCGCTTTTTCCATTTTACCCCTTTTTAAAAACATTTACTATGTGTAATTCATTTTTGAAATTTATCGCTTTTTTGAATATCTCTTTTGGTAGTTCTCTTACCTCCTCTCTTATTGGGTCGTTAATAAAGAAACTTTCTCCATTGTAACCACTCACAACAACCCAAACCGGAACCTCTTGCTTTGTTGAATTTATTACTCTTCCATTTAAAACAACTATCGGAATCTTATTTTGTTTTAAACTTTCTTTTATTACTCTTAAAGCTGAGCTTCTGCTTACTTTTTTCTCTTTTATCCCTAATTTTTTTGAATTTTCTCTTACTTCCTCAAAGCTTGCTCTTAAAACACTCAAGTTTTTTCCAAGGTCCATAGCATAAAATTTGGCAAATCCTTCATCTTTTTCAGAACTTAATATTTCAGCCTTAACTCCATGTTTTGCTGCAGCATATGCAATTCCATGCCTACTTGCATAGAAAACACCACCTTTTGATGTTTCTACTAGAAGTTTTAGAAATTTTTCCTTGTCTATTTTAAAGTTCTTTTTTAAGTAGTTCAAAGCCATACTAAGGCTCACTGCTCCGCTTTGAAAAGCTTCACCCCTAAGCAAAGGGATGTTGTACAAGATAACCTTTTTCTCTTTTTTCATCACATCACACCTTGCAGGGGGTGGGATTTGAACCCACGGAGGCTCTAAAGCCAGCAGATCTTGAGTCTGCCGCGTTTTCCTGGCTCCGCCACCCCTGCTTTTATTTTTCTTCTACTACTTTTTTTCTTTGCTGTTTAAACATTTCAAGGACCTCTTCAGTTGTTGTTGCATCTTCTGGAGATTTATCACTTCTTATTCCTTCACTAACCATCCTCGGAAATCTTAATGCCAATCCAGTACCAAGTTCATCCTTGCAAGCTGTATGAGTTGGAGATTTTGTTATTTCATCTGCAGCAACAACTATAACATATTTTGGTTCAACCCAGAAGTCAGGTGTAATATTTGAATCTACCCTCGCTGGTTTATGGTCTACTCTTATTTTATCAAGCGTCTTTTTAAGGTTTTGCATCTGTTCTTCTGTAAAACCACTTCCAATTTTTGCAATTGTTTTAAACATATCCTTTTTCTTATCATAAACTCCACAGAGTAATCCACCAAACTCAAACTCTGCTCTTAAGCCTCTCCCAAGGAAATAACCTAAAATCACAAGATCAAGAGTATCACTTAGCTCCCCACGGTAACTCCTCTTCATTTTTATCCACGCAAACTTTCTTGCCCCAGCAATATAATGCGCTTCAAGGTCTTTTGCGACTATTCCTTCTAACCCTCTTTCTATTGCATCCTCAAAAAACCTTTCAATTTCCTCAGCATTTTTAACTTCAATTTTTTCAGCCAACTTTATCCTTCCTTCGTTTCTTATAATCCTTTCAAGTTCTTCCCTCCTTTTTTTGTATGCAACTTTTGTGTAATCTTTACCATTTTCATAAAGTAAATCAAATGCAAAAAGATGAATTGGGATTTCCTTTGCTTTCTCTTTTACTTCATGCTTCCTTTTTCTCTGAATTGTTTCTTGGAAAGGAAAGAATTGCTTTGTTATTTCATTATATCCAATTGCTTCACCTTCAATTATTGCTTTATCTGCATTAACTTCTTTTAAACATGCTTCAACGATATCTGGAAACATATTTGTTAAATTCTCTATTCTTCTTGAGAAAATCATAACCTTCTTTTCCTTTTTGTCTATGTGCACCTGCATTCTTAAGCCATCATATTTTGCTTCAACAGCACATTTTCCATTCATTTTCTTGATTATCTCTTCAGCACTCGGAAGTCTTTCTGCAAGCGCAGGTCTTATTGGTGAGAAAAGAGTTACCTTAAAATTATTAATTCCTTCTTTTTCTTCTTTGTAAAAAACTTCAGCCACCCTCCCAAGGTCACAGCAAAGATTATAAGCTCTTTCTAATTCTTCTCTAAAACTTCTATTTCCAATTTTCGCGATTGAAAGAGCTTCTATTATAGTTGGATCGCCAACCCCTAACCTAAGTTTTCCTATTGGAAATCTTGCAATAAATTTTGCTTCAATTGGTGAAGCATTTGAAAACAAATGGGCAAGAAGTGAGATTTTCTTTTCTTGACTTCCTTCTCCAGTAGTTGTTGCAATCTTATAAAACACCTCATAAGTAGAATTTACACTTAACTTTTCTTTTATTACTTTTTTTTGTTTACTTTGTTCAATAAGTTCTTTTGCAACTATACCTAAGTCACCCTTCTTTTTATACAATTTTTCTACTTCGCTTCTTGGGAAACCTGTTACTCTTGCTATTGCTTCTTCATCAAACTTTTCAGCTATTCCTATTTCTATACCTGTAAATGGTGGTGCAATTATTCCTTGTGTTAAATAAACAAGTTGTTTTATCTCATCTTTATCCGCTTTTTTAAACATTTCAGCGAGGGTATTCATCATTTCAAGTCTCGAGGAAATTCCCTCAATTTTTTCATAAAAACTAGCAACTTCCTCAAATAACATATTAATACTTCAATTTTTCATTTAATAATTTTTATCTTGGTTTTTGAAAAAAAGTTTAAATAAAAAATTATAAGAGATATTATGCTTATTTTCAAAGATAGAGAAGAAGCCGGAATGCTTCTTGCAGAAAAACTTAAACAAAAAATTAAAGGCAATGAACTTATTTTTGGAATTACAAATGGTGGGGTAGTAGTAGCTAAAGCTGTTTCGGTTAAACTAAATCTTAAACTTTTTGCAATTGTTGTAAAAAAGATACCTTCATCTATCGATCCTGAGCTAGGGATAGGTGCAGTAACAAGTGGTGGGGAGGTCTATCTCAATAAAGAATTGATACAAAATATCTCAGAAAATGAAGATGTTGTACAAAATAAAATAAAACAAAAAATAAGAGAAGCAAAAGAAAAAGAAAAAATTTTTGGTGAACCACCAAAAGTAAAAGGGAAAGTTGTTATACTTGTGGATGATGGAGCAGCCACAGGTGCGAGTATTTTTGCAGCTTTACATGAATTAAAAAAAGATGGGGCAAAAGTCATAGTTGCTCTTCCAGTTATTTCGAAGGATATTTATGAAAAATTAAAAAAAGAAGCAGATGACATTGTATGTTTGGTAATTGATGAAAACCTTTTTGCTGTTGGTGAATACTATAAAAATTTTGAACATGTCAATGATCTTTTTGTACTTCATCTCTTAAAATCGTAGCTTTCTACTCTTTTTTCTAATTCATTAAGCTTCTTTGATAATACTTTTGGAAAGTTTGGGAATATTGAAAAGAAAGTTTTAGCATCACCTAATTCTTTTAACCAACCTTGCTTGTCTATTTCAAAAAGTTTTTCTAACTTTTCCTTTTCTATTCCAAAATCAAATTCGTTATAATTTGGTATAAAACCAATTGGTGTTCTTATTGCACTTGCTTTTCCTTTACTCCTTTCAATAATCCATTTTATAACATACATATTATCATTATACCCAGGCCAAATGAAATTTCCTTTTTCATCCCTTCTAAACCAGTTTACAAAATATATTTTTGGCGGTTCTTTTAATTTTTTACCAAACTTAACCCAATGTGAAAAGTATTTTGCCATATCATAGCCACAGAAAGGCTTCATTGCCATAGGGTCATTATTTAATCCTCCAGAATTTTCATTTGCTGCAGCAGTTGTTTCACTTCTAAGCATTGCACCAAATAAAACTCCCTCTTCCCATGAATAAGTTTCAAAAACTAGTGGTATCAAATCTTTTCTTCTAGCTCCAAAAAGGATTGCATCAATTTTTAGCCCATAAGCCTCAAAAAACTTTTCAGATAAATTTGGATATCTTAAAATTGAAACAGTGAATCTGCCGTTAGGATGCGGTTTTTCAATAATTTCATCTTTTAATTCTAAACCTTCCCACCAAGGTTCGAGGTTTTTTGTTAAACCAACGTTTGTGAAGATTGTATCTTCTTTTAGTATTTTCATTAAATTGCTATTTGTTTTTTCATTGGTTCCACTTGCAACGCCAAACATACCATACTCAGGATTTATTGCATAAACTTTTCCTTCTTTTTCATGGAGCCAGATTATATCATCACTCAAAAGTTTTGCATCCCACTCCTTAAATACCCCATCTGGTTTAATTGTTGCCAAATTTGTTTTGCCACACATGCTTGGGAAAGCCGCAGATATACCAAAAGATTCTTTTTCAGGTGTGATAACTTGAATTGCCATCATATGTTCTGCCAGCCATCCTTCCTTTTTTGCTTGAAAACTTGCAATTCTTAATGCATGAGATTTTTTTGTTAAATCAGCATTACCACCATATTCTGTATTTACACTTATCACTTCTTTTTTTTCAGGAAAATGGACAATATAACGATTTTCTGGATCAAGTTTGCATGTTGAATTGACTCCAAAAACAAAATCTTCACCATTTTTGATCCTGTCAAGCGCCTTTTGTGTTATATTTGCAAGTATACTTTCATTTAAAGCAACAAATTCATTATCAGTAATCATTACTCCAACTCTTGAGTAAGGAGAACTTTCTGGCCCAAGGATATATGGAAGTATATACATTGTTTTTCCTTCCATTGCGTTTTCTAAAATTTTTAATAATTTTGCTCTAATTTCGTTTGGATCTAACCAATTATTTGTTGGTCCGGCATCTTCCTTCTTTTTAGTTGCAATATATGTTGAAGATTCGCTTCTTGCAGCATCATATGGCTTTGTTTTATAAAAATAGCAATTTTTCCACTTTAATTTTATTAGTCTTTTTTCATCCAATAACTTTTTGATTAAAAACTCTACTTCGCTCTTTTCTCCTTTTAGAATTTTTATTTCCTTTGGCTTTGTAATTTTTGCAATCTTTTCTACTTTTTTAGAAACTTTTTCTCCCAAAATTTCTTTTTGCTCTTTTGAAAGCATGGGCTAATTTTAGAAAGCAGCCTTTAAATTTTTTTGTTGCTTTTCGGCACCTAACAATTTCTTTCTTGTCTTTTTCGAAAAAGTTAAAAATAAGCTATGAAAAAGAAAATTATGAAAACTGCAAGGATTTTGCTCCTTCTATTCATTTTGATTATTTTAATTGCAATTCTTATACTTGTAAAAATACCAAGCTTTAGTTTACCAGTAAACCTTACTAAAGAAGAAACAATTGCAATTATAAACAATTCACTTCAGCAAGCTTATAAAGATGCTAAAATAGAATTTGTTTCAATAAACTCTTCAAAACTTCACCCAGGTTACTGGGAAGTAAATGTTGTTGTTTCTAAATACCCAAATTCTCCTTGTCCAGAAACATTTGTTTTAGAATACGACACTTTTTATGGTTTGGATTGGAAAATACAAAATAATTTAACAAAAAATTGCAATGTTTTTGGGGCAGAAAACAATCCAAATTATATTTATGGTAGAAAAGAAGAAGCGATGAGTAAGGCTTCACAATTTGAATTTGTAAAAGAATTTATTAAAGAATGTAATCAAAGTATTTATGTTGATGCAATACCTGTAATAATAAATTCAACAACTGCATGGAATGTTAGCTACAATTGTGGCCCAAAAACTTTGAATGTGCTTATCTCCCAAAAAGGAGGAGAATTCATTTCAACTTCCTAGAATTTTTTATAATAGACGCGATTTTTGTTAACTCTTCTGGTGGAAGATTAAAAACTCTTTGTTTTAGTTTTTCTTGATCAAAACTTTTTATTTGCTCTACACCGAATGCAATTTTTATAGCATTTTTTAAAGTCTTCTTCTTTTGTTGCATTAGTAAGTTTATGATCTCCTCATCTTCTTTTTTAATTTCAAAATCCTTTGGTTTTAGTTGGATGAAAACCGAATCTACTTTTGGTACTGGATTGAAATTTTCCTTTTCAATTTCAAATAACTTTTTAATTTCAAAATGTAAAGAAGCAAAAACACTTATTCTAGAATATTTTTTCCCAGAACTTGCAAGGAGATGTTCAACAAATTCTTTTTGAAAAGAGTAATAAATCTCTTCTATCCCCACTTCTTTATACAACTCATAACTCTTTATCAAAATTTTTGAAGAAATATGGTAAGGGGGGTTAGAAATTAATTTATTTACTTTTAATTCTTTGAGTTTTTCATAATCCTCTTTTTTTAGATCTAAGAAATCTTTGTTCCAAATTTCAAGATTTTCTATGTTTCTTACTTTTGCTAAATTCGTTGAAAAATCAAAAAGTTCTTTATCTTTTTCAATACTAATAACATACTTTGCTCTTTCACATAAAAATTTTGTTAGATTTAATCTTCCACTACCTACTTCTAAAACAATATCATTTTTATTTGCAAAACTTGCCTCTTTTTTTGCAATTTTTTCATTTATAAAAACTTGGGAAAGTCTCATTTTATTTTTTTCTTATAACAAATAAGTAATAACGCTGTTCTGTTGAAAGTTCACTTATTATCCTCTCAGCTAGCATTTTTTTTACATTTGGAAGGAGAGGGATTCTTTGGTTTATTTCATCTAAAGAAGAAAATTCTTTTTTCTCCCTTTCCTCTAATATTTGCTTTAAATGTTTCTTCCCTACTCCAGGAAGTAGTTCAAGTGAATGCTGTCGAATATTTAATGGCCCAGCTTTATTAAAAATATCAACAAATCTTTTTTCATCATTTTCGATGATCTTCAAAATTGCATTCATTAATTCATTTTTAGCATTTAACGTTAAATCTTCGTACCCTATTTTTCCTTTTATTTTGTCAACAACATCTCTCCCTTCTTTACCGATAAAAACCCTATCCCCTATCTTAACTTCCTTTTTTACACTTGCTTCAAGAAGAGTAAAAAACTTTTCACCAACTATTTGGATTATTGGGGTAGGGCTAGGAGAAGAAGACTTTCCAGTGGGTAAATAATCTATAACTATTCCAAATTCCTCTAATTCTTTCTTTTTTTCCTCCTCCATCTAAATTACCCTTTTTTTGTTTCATTTATAATCTCCATTATTCTTTTTATTTCTGCTTCATCTAAAATGTAAGGTTCATTTGCAATTATTTGTCTAAGTGTATCTTCATTTTTTGGGAGAATTTCAACTATTTTTATCTTAGCCTCCTCACTTAACTTTTTAATTTCCCCTAGTTGCTGTATTAGCTTTTCAGCTTTTTCCTTTGAAAGTTTTGAGAATTTCTTTGCATGTTCATAAGCAAGCTCTTGCTCATAGCCAAGTTCGCTTTCTTTTTTTCTATTTTCCAGAATCTCTAAAACTTCTTGAATTGAAACAATCCTTTTGTTAAGTATAGATTTTCCAATCATCTTCCCACTTTCCTTAAATCTTCAGGGAGTGCAATAATCCTCTTTTTAATGTTATAATCATTTATTTCAACGACATAAGCTTTTCCTCTTTTCTCTACTATTTTTCCAACTTTGTTGTTAAACCTTGGGTGGGGTATGTTTTTCGCATTTCTTTTGATATCAATTGCTACTACATCGCCTATTTCAAATTTTTGTAGCATCTGATTTATAGTAAGCTTTCCTTTAGCCTTTAGTTTCCTAGTCCTCTTTGAAAGCTTTCCTTTTGAGCGAATCATAATAATTTTTAGAAAAAGGAATATTAAATATTTTGTTTGCTTCTATGTACACAACTTTTTTAAAGTGAAAAGTAAGAAATAACTATGAAAAATTGTATTTTTTGTGAGATTGTAAAAGAAGATATATCTTTTAGTAAGAATATAAAACGCTAAAACGCCTTGGGCGGGATTTGAACCCGCGTTACGGGCGTGACAGGCCCGCGTGCTAGGCCACTACACTACCAAGGCTTTCCCGACGGGGAGATTTGAACTCCCAACACACCGGTTACCATTGCAAAACTACAGCCGGTTGCTCTGCCAGATTGAGCTACGTCGGGTTGTATTATTATAATATTTAGGCAAATTATTTTTTATATTTAACTTCCAAAATAATAATAGTATGGTTAAAAAGAGAATAGAAAAAAAGGGAGAAAGGAGACCAGAGAAGATTTCCCCTTTAAAATGGAATTATTACTCATTAAAACAGAGAGTGATAGAACTTTCGCACAAGGAGAATTTTGAAAGTACCGTTCTGATTTTCCTTGCTAGTTTGGCATCATTTTTAATGTTTCCATTTTATCCATTACCAGTTGCAATTTTTTTAAGTCTTTTAATTTCTTATGTTACTTTTCGTATTCCAACAATTGGCTTTATACTACTTCTTTTTATTCTATTCCCGGCGATAGCTTTCCAAAGCGCTGTTCTCGGTTGGCTTAGTTTATTCCTTTTCGGTACCATATTCCTTTTTGTTTTTGAGTACCATAAACTTTTATCATTTGCACTCCTTTTAATCTCTCTACCTTTTACTCCTTTATGGTTTCTTGAACCAACTATTTTGATATTATTCTCTTTAAGAGTTGGTTCAAAAAGAAGTTTTATTTCCATAATAATTATTTTCTTTATTGTTTATTCTCTTACAACAATCTTAGGTGTAGAGAATAAGATTATAATTTATGACAAAGCAGCTTATTCACAATTTTACTCATCCTTTTCTTCTACTATAAAAGCAATTTCTTTTAATAGGACACCTAATTTAAATGAGACACTCAACTTTATTTCAAAATTTTCTATTTTTGAAAACATTAACGAATTACCAAATGCGATAAATACTATTATTATTGCACCATTTATTACACCAATCCAATTTTTCATACAACTATTAATCTGGGCAAACGTTTGCTATTTTGTACCAATGTTATCCTCTTTAATCAAGGGAAAATATAGAAGCTTTTACTCAAGTTTTGTCTCTTTAGAGTTTTTAGTTTTTTATGCTTTTGCTTCTAAATACTTATTCGAACTTTCAATCTCTTCCACTCTTCCGATTCTTATTATTTGGCTTTTAGAAAGTTATGGGTACGAACCTTCTCTAGAGATAGATGTTGTTAAAAAGGACATGGAAAAAAAATTCCTTTCTGTTGGTATAGAAGATTTAAGTTTTGGTAGCAATGTAAAATTTAGCGATATTGGAGATTATGAAGAGACAAAAAAAGAAATTTATGAATCTATAGTTTTACCAATTGAAGAGAAAGCGATGGGTGGTGCGTATGGTATAAAACCAGTAAAGGGAATACTTCTTTTTGGACCACCCGGAACTGGAAAAACAATGCTAATGAGAGCTTTGGCAAATGAAATAAAAGTAGGTTTGTATTATGTTAAAGCTTCAAATCTACTCTCCCCTTACCAAGGGGTAAGTGAAAAGAATATAGCTGAAGTTTTTGCACTTGCAAAGAAGAACGCTCCATGCATATTATTTTTTGATGAAATTGATGCTATAGCTCCAAGAAGAGAAATTACAGAAAGTGAAGAAAATAGAAGAGTTTTAAGTGCAATTTTGCAAGAGCTCGATGGTTTCACTCCAGAGACAAATGTAATATTTGTTGGCGCTACAAACGCACCAAATCTTATAGATCCAGCATTATTAAGGCCAGGGAGGATAGATAAAATAATCTATTTCCCACTTCCAGATGAAAAAGCAAGAAAAATGATATTTAAAGTGCATACAAAAAACCTCCCAATTAAAAACGTTGATTTCGACACTTTAGCAAAGTTAACAGAAAGATATAGTGGTGCAGATATTCAAAATATTTGCAAGGAAGTAACAAGGATAGCAGCAGCAAGAGCTACAAAATTAAAAGCTCTCATATATATAACCACAAAAGATTTTATAGAGGTAATAAAATCTATGAAACCAAGCACAACAATAGAGCAACTTGAGATGTATGAAGAGTTTAAGAGAGACTTCGAGAGGAGAACGCAAGTAAGAAAAGAAGTTGCAAAAGAAGAGAAGAAAGTAACATTTGATGATGTTGCAGATCTTGAGGATGTTAAAAAGGCATTGCGTGATGCACTTGAACTTCCACTTTTGCACAAAGATCTTATGAGAAAGTATGGTGTTGAAGCAATAAAAGGGATACTACTTTTTGGACCACCAGGGTGTGGAAAGACTTATATAATGAAAGCAGCTGCAAATGAAATAAATGTAAATTTCTTCTCAATTAGCGGATCTCAAACAATGAAACTAGGAAAAGAAAAGGCAGTTCTTGTAATCAGAGAAGTCTTTAACAGAGCAAAAGAGAACGCGCCAAGTATAATATTCATTGATGAAGTTGATGCACTTGTACCAAGAAGAGAAGCGGCAAGTGAAGATGAAATAATGGTTATTACCGAATTTCTTACGCAACTTGATGGAATTAAAAAACTTGAGGATGTTGTTTTAGTTGGTGCAACAAACAGACCAAATACAATCGATCCAGCAATGCTTAGGCCAGGAAGATTCGATAAAATTGTTTTTGTCCCACTTCCACCAAAAGAAGCAAGAAGAATTATATTTTCTTTAAATCTACAAAATATTGAAATAAAGGATTTAGATCTAGATCTGGCAGCAGAGAAAACAACTGGTTACACAGGAGCAGATATCGCAAATATATGTAGAGAAGTAAAAACAAAAGCTTTAACGACAAGCATAAAAACTGGGAGACCACCATTTATTACTATGCAGGACTTGCTTACCCAAATCGAAAATACGAGACCATCAGTTACAGAAGAAATGATGGAAGAATACTTAATATTTTTAGCAAGGTATGGAGAAAGAAAATAAAAATTATTCAAGTTCTTTTTCAAGTTCAACTTTGTAAATTGGTCCATTTGGTGTTAGCTCACTGCTCATTACATAGATTTTATCGGCAATAAAACTACCAAAATCAATTTCTTTCCTTTCCTCTATCTTTTTTAATATCTTTTCAATCCTTTCTTTTGGCACCTTATTTACTCTTGCAATTGTAATATGTGGTGAAAATCTTTCATCGAATATTAAACCAAGATTTTTTAATGCTTTTACTACTTCTTTATGTAGCATTTCAAGTTCATTTGATTTTGTTGAAGCATTTACAAAAACTACTCTTAAAAAGCCAGGAAAAGTTGAAACACCTTTTATGGAAATTTCAAATTTCTTAAACTTTATTTTTGAAATTTCTTTCTTTACATCTTCAACTCTTTGCTCCTTTAACTCTCCAAGAAAAGCAAGAGTTATATGGAGATTTTCCTCCTCAACTGTTTTTACTCCTTCTTCATCAAATTCTGTAGCCGTTTTATAGATTTTTTCTCTTATTTCTTTTGGTAAAGGTATTGCAATAAAGGTTCTCATAAGAAAATTTGGAAAAACAGATTTAAATTTCTAATTCTCTAAAATATCATGCTAATTTTGATTACTGGGTTACCAGGATCTGGAAAAACAGTAGTGGCAAGGATCCTCAAACAAAAAGGTTTTGAAATGATAGAAATGGGGAATATTGCAAGAGTTCTTGCAAAAAACCAAAAAATGGGTGTTGATGAATTTGCTAAGTTCGCTAGAAAAAAATATGGAAAAAACTTCTTCGCTAAGAAAGTTGTAGAGCTAATAAAAAAGAGAAAGAAGAAAAAGAAGAAATTTGTCGTAAGCGGACTAAGAAATTTAGAAGAGCTCAAGGAATTTAGAAAATTTGATAAGAATGCTAAGCTAATAGCAGTAACAGCTCCAAAGGAGCTTAGGATGAAAAGACTGCTAAAAAGAAAAAGAAAAACCCAAAAAGAAATAGAAGCTCGAGACAAAAAAGAAATTGCTTTAGGAGTTACTAAGCTAATGGAAAATGCAGATTTTATCCTTGCGAATACTTCAACAAAAGGAGAGCTTGCAAAGAATGTTGAAGAAATTTTAAGAAGGTTATGAGTCATTACCATATGAAAGAAATAGAAGGGATAGAAGTTAGGAAGTTAGCCCCCGAATATATAGAAGGATTTAAACAAATAATTAATTTGAAAATAAGGTTAAAAACTCCTTTTTGATAAAAAATTTTATGGAAGAGATAATCTCCTCTTGTATATATTGTGCAAATGGATGCAAACTTAAATATATAGTAGAAAATGGAAAGATCACTAAGGTTTTGCCAGTTAGCAATGATGAAGTTTCTGAAGGGAAACCTTGTGTAAAGGGATTAACTATTCATGAAGTTGTTGATGAAGGGAGAATTCTAAAGCCAATGGTAAGGGAAGGAGATAAACTGAAAGAAATAAGCTGGGATGAAGCGTTTTCAATTTTGTATAAAATTTTAAATAAATACTCTCCTGATGAAATATTCTTCACCGGTTCAGGAAAAATAACAAACGAAGATAACTTTGTTATCCAAAAATTTGTTAGGTTAGTTTTGCATTCAAACAATATAGATAATTGCTGTACAAGACTTTGTCACATGCCAACTTTAATCGCCTTTAAAGATGCTTTTGGAATAGGAGCGTCCCCAGGTTACTTAAACGAAGTTAAGGATGTTAATTGTTTGTTTGTCATCGGTTCTAATCCAGCTTCTAACCACCCTGTTTTATTCAATAGAATTATGGAAATGAAAAAGAAAGGTGGCAAAATAATAGTAGTTTCTTCGATATTTTCAGAAACAGCGAATTTTGCTGATTTGTATATTGGAATGTTACCAGGTACCGAACTTTTGTTTTTAAATACTTTGATAAATCTAGTTATAGAAAAAAAGATTTATAGAAAAACTCCTGATGGTTTTGAAGAGCTTAAGAACTTAATACAATCTTATACCCCTGAAAATTTTGAAAGAATAACAGGGATAAAAAAAGAGAAAATCTATGAAGTAGTAGAGATTTTTGAAAAATCCCAAAAAATAGGAATAACCCACGGGATGGGTTTAACGCAACATACTAATGCCGTTGAGATCTTGCATTCCTTAACAAATTTAGCTATGCTTCTAGATGCTAAAATACTAACAAACAGAGGTGAAATAAACGTTCAAGGAAGTGGAGACATGCTAACTTTACCAATACCACTGCAATTTAATGAGGATGTTAATCAAGAAAACCTAAAAAAGATTTGGGGAGAAAACCTTCCAACAGAAAAAGGAATGAATATTATAGAAGCGATTGGTTTTGGAAATGCAAAAGTGGCAGTTATTACAAATTTTAACCCAGCACAATCAATGCCAGATTTAAACAGAATCCATAGGAATTTAAGAAATATATATCTGGTCCAATTTGATTCATATTTTAACTTAACTTCCAATTTTGCAAAACTAATATTGCCTTCACCTTTGCTAATTGAAAGAGAAGGAACCATAACAACTGGGGAAAGAAGGATAAGGTTTGTTAAAAGAGTTAGAAACCCAATTGGAGAAGCTTTGGAAGAATGGAAGGTTTTTTGCAAACTTGCAAAAATGTTTAATGCAACAGGTTTTGAATACAAAAATGCTTTTGAGATTTTTAATGAAGCAACAAAAATCGTTAAAGCATACAATGGTATAGATGCTAAGAAGGTCTTTGCTGGTGAGGATTGTTTTGCAGATAAAAAAATTAAGTTTTATAAACTCAACCCAGAAAAGTTCAAAGGTTTTGAAGATACGAACTCCAAGGATTACCCATTCTTTCTCTTTACTTTCCGTTCAAGGTTTCATTTCTTAACAAACGAAGCAACTAGCAAATCACAAACCTTAAACAAAATAAAAGAAGAAGGACCATTCTTTTATTTAAATGAAGAAGATGCAAAAAGTTTAGGAATAAAAAATTTTGATGAGGTTATTGTTAAAAGCAGGGTAGCAAGTATAAAAGGACGTGCGTTTATAAGTAAAAAAATCTTAAAAAATTGTATTGGTGCAAATTTTCATTTTGAAGAATTATTAATCAACAAACTATTTCCATTGGAGTTTGACCCAAAAGCATTTACACCAAACTTCAAATGTATTTCAGTGAAAATAATAAAAATGAAGAAGATTTAAAAATTTTTATTCTATTAAAAAATTATGGAAGCAGAGGAAATTCTAAAAACTCTTGGCTTTAGTGACTATGAAATAAGAGTTTATACCTCACTCCTTTCCAATCAAAAAATGAGTGCTAGTGAGATTTCAAAAGAAACTAGAATCCCACAAACAAAAATTTATCAAGTTATTAAAAAACTAGCTAATAAAGGTTTTGTTAATATCCTTCCAGGGCACCCGACTAAGTTTGAAATTGCTCCACCGAAAAATACTTTATCTTCAGTTATTGATGAATTAGAAGATAAAAGAAAGAAACTAATTGAAGCAATCCAAAACCTTCAAGAAAGTTATGAACTTAGTAAAATAAAAGAAGAAGAGATAGTAAGTTTCTTAGATTGGAAGTCTTTTGAGAAGAAAGTAGAAGAAGTTGATGAAAAAGCAAAAGAAGAAATTGATATCTTTAGCAGGTTTAAATACCCAAAGGGAGAATGGCTTGAGTCTTTAGAGAAAGCAGTAAAACGTGGAGTAAAAATTAAGGTTGCCGGAGTTGTTAATGATAAGAACAAAGAGCTCGCTGCTTTTTCTTATAAAAAGATTGGCTGTGAAGTTTGTAAATTACCAATAATCTACGAATCTACTATTTCTTTTGGGGTAATTGATCTCTCATTAGTGAATCTTACAATAGAAAGCGAAAAAGACCCTACAAACTTTATTTACTTACTTCTTGAAAATAAAGGAACGGTTAGGTTATTTAAAAGCTTTTTTGATTCCATGTGGAAAGAAGGAAAACCATTATAACTAGTTTCTTAATTTAAACTCTTTCTCTTCTTTGATCATTTCATAATAATGCTTTGAAATCGGATTATACAGATTTAGGTCTTTTTTAAATTTTTCAACAATCTTTTCTAATCTTTGCTCATCTTGGGTGTTTATTTCAATTATCCCACCATCTATATGCTTTACATCCTCTTTTTGTTGGTTTTTTAAGTTTACTTTTGCAATAGTTATATTACTATCTAGCTTAATGTTTTCCGGTTCGTTTTTTAGAGATACAAAATATGCCCTATTTTTCTTTATGATCATAAGAGTATTATCATGAAACTCAAAAAAATTAAAAAAGAATTGAATGTATTTATCTATATCCTCTTCTTTTTTAAGCTTTATTATTTTATCTTTTATTTCTTGGTTAAACATTTCTAATGGAAAGCCAATGACAGTTATATTGCCGTCTAAAAAAGGGATAAAGAAAATTCCACTATTTGTAAACCTTATTTTTAGTTTAGTTGCTAACAAGATAAAATCAACTTCAGATACTTTTGCTGTTTCTTTGTAACCTTCTTTTTTTAGGTAATCTATTATTCTTGGAAATTCCGTGGTATTAACCTGAAACTTTTTAGAATACTGTTTAATTGGTTTTATTAGTACATTTTTTTGTTCTATACTATTTTGCTCTTTACTCTTTTCATTTATCTTTAATATATCCATAGACATGTGGGGAGGTTCAAATTAAGCATTTAAAAATTTGGTTTTTTACCAGTGGTTAACAATAAAAAGAAGAAAGAATAAAAATTTATACCTTATTTTTGAAATAAAAATATGAAAGCTATTCTTGTAATGGCAATCCTTCCTTTAATTTTTGCAAATTATATTGTAATAGTTTCGCCAGTTGAGCAAGTTGTTCAGGATAACTCAAAGGTATTTCTTGGAAGCGCTGCTCCAGGAGAAAGCATTTATATCGAAGCTTATTCAAAAACAAGTTTTAACAATACTATTTATCCTATAGGATGGAGCCAAATGAATGCCACCGCTTTACCAGAAGGATGGGAATCAACACCAACAAAACTTTATGAGAATCCAATAATGAAACTTCAGATAAAAATCCCAACAAACGCAAAACTAGGAATGAACGCTCTTAAAATTTTTGCTTACAATGCTTATAATAAACAAAACATTACTTTCTTTGCTTTTATAAACGTTACAAATGATATATTTGAAGCAAAAGTTCAAAATTATTCAAGCTCTGGAGTAATGCAACCTTTGCAATACTCTATAGAGATAAGAAATAAAGGAATAAGCGATGACCCATTCCTTGTAGGGTGCTCCCTTCCAATTGGTTGCTCTTCTATTCCAGTTGTTGTTTTACATAATACTACAAGAAAAATAACTTACGAGCTTCTTTTGCCAGATGCAAAAAGGTACAACTTTAATATAAGCATAAGTCTTCTTTACAACCCAGAACTAGTAAAAAATTTTGGAGTTGTTGGAGATGTAAAACAAGAGATTAAATATGATTTTATCGCAACATCACAAGGGGCTCTTATTTCCCCAATAATTGAATCACCAATCTATAATCTTCTTGCTTTAATCTTTAAATCTTTTAGAATATGAAAAACAAAAACTTAAAACTTGAATTTGAAGTAAAAAGCTTAGTAGATTTTGCTAGACTTTGCTGTTTTGAAACAAGCCCCTTATTAGTTTTTGCTATAAAAGAAAAAGAGGTTTACAAGCTATTTTGTAATTTTAAAGGTATCCATTTTTATACAACAGCGAATCAAATTTCATCATTCCTAGAATATTCAAGCATAGAAAAAGAGAAAGCTGAATTTAAATCAAAAATTGAAAACATAAGGAATTCTTATTCTCCAATTATTTTATTAAAAACAAAGCCAAAAGAAAAAAAGAAAAAAGTGGAGTTTTTCGAAGTTGAAGATTTTCAATCCATTCAAAAAATTGCTTTACACGAGCTTAGTAATGAACTCCAAAGCGCGATATTCATTGACTCACAAGCTTGGACGGTTGTAAACGAAGATGATAATATACTCGTCTTTTTCACAAACTCATTCAACAAAGAGAACGTTGAAAGCTTCACAGATGGAGAAAACTTTTCAAAACTACCCAAGCTTGGTTTTGTTAAAGTAATATTTCTAAAGGAAAGCCAACACCCATAGCAATTAATTTATTGTGAGAACGTGCTTATGTTAAAAATTGATAAAAATAATTTTGAACCTTCCAGTTTAGATGAAGTTGAGGAGATACTTAAAGCAGGAGGTATAGTAATCTTCCCAACCGATACGGTATATGGTATAGGTTGTGATCCCTTTAAAGAAAAATCTGTTGCGAGGATTTATGAATTAAAAAAAAGAGAACTAAATAAACCTTTTCCGATACTTTTATCCAATATAAACATTGCACATAAAATTGCCATACTAAATAAATACGAAGAGGTAATAATAAATAAATTTTGGCCAGGTCCATTAACATTAGTTGTTACTCCGAAAATTAAGTTTCTAAATTACTTTTTAAATGCTGAAGGAAAAGTAGCAATTAGAGTCCCAAACAATCCAATTCCAAGAAGGCTTGCAGAATATACTAGTGGAATGCTAGTTGGAACAAGTGCAAACATCTCTGGAATGAAATCCCCAACTACAGCGAACGAAGCTTTAAGTTATATTACTGATGTTGATGCAGTAATTGATTCAGGGCCATCTGATACTAAGTACTCATCAACAATTATCGAAATCGTTGGAAAAAAGATTAAACTTATTAGAGAAGGCCCAATCGCCATTTCAGAAATAGAAAAAGAATTAGAATTCTAAAATAAAAGCAAAAATTTATTAAATTCAAAAACTCAAATTTTGTATGTCTTTAAGTACTACGGTGAAAGAAATGAAATATTGCACCTCATGTGGAAGAGCAACAACAGATTATATTTCCTTTAAATGCCCAGTTTGTGGTAAAGAGATTGTTAGATGTAATCATTGCAGGGAAGTAATAAATCCTTATAAATGTGAATGTGGATTTGAGGGACCTTAGATGGGAAAAGTTTTAGTTACTCTAAAAATATTTCCAAAAGAAGGAAAAATTGAAGAAGTAAAACAAAAACTTCTTGAGTTAAAACCAGTTTTACTTCGTGAAGAGGATGTTGCATTTGGTATTGTAGTTTTGAAAGCGGCATTTGTTTTAAAAGATGAAGAAGGAACAACAAAACTTGAAGATGAAATAAGAAAGATTGATTCTATCAGTGAATTTGACGTTGTAGACGAGACACTAACAGATGCCTTTGATGAAGCTTACGGAGAAGAAAAAAAGGATTAATCTATTCTAAAAAACTCCAAAAAACATTAATAAGTGGTATAAACTTTTTCAATTTTGAATTTTCAATTGTCTTCCTTATAATCTCAATTTCTCTTTTGTTAACAACAAATTTAAATGAAATAGCATAGAGCACAAGAATTAAAAATGATGATACAAAAAATTCAAGATTTGTTTTAGTAAACAAAGCAAGGATATAACTAATACTAAACAACAAAAATGCAACACTAAATACTTTAACTAATTCACTTTTTAGCAACTTTATTTCCTTCCTAAGAATGATAAATAATATAGCGTTTGAAATAAAAGAGCTAATGATTAAGCCAGAATAATAGCCATAGGCTTTAAATGAGCTTTCCAGTGGCACTATTGAAATAAAAATCAAGCTTGCTAAAATCGAAACAAAAGTATTTAGCTTTATCCTTTTTGCAGAAAAAAGGAAAGATGAAAATATATACGAAGGAAAGGAGAAGAGTAAGTATATCGAAAAAAGCCTTAGATAAGGTATTGCTTCTTCGTACCCATTTCCAAAAAGTATAAGGATTACAAATTTCGGAAAAACAAATAAAAGTATTAATGGTAGTAAAAGCAAAAAGAGAGAGTACTTAAACACAATTCCAAAAATCCTTCCTCTTTCTTTTTCTTCCTCCGCAAATATTGGCATTGCTACACTTGCAATTGTTGCAACAATTATATCATTAACAACTATGAAATCTTGAACTATGCCAATATTACCAATTGTTTTTGGAGTAACAAAATTTGAAAGGTAAACGATAGCAAATTTGCTAGAAAAAAACGAGAAAACTGAAGAAAGTATTAAAAGTGAAGAGAAAGAGAAGAGTTGCCTTATCTCACTCTTTTCTACTTCTACTCTTAGTTTTATTTTTGCTTTACTTAAAAAGAGAAATCCAAAGATTGAACCAACAAGATAACCAACTTCAACTCCAATCAATGGAGAAAAAACACCAAACCCAAAAAAAGCAAGAAAAATTGATGAGAAAGCCTGAGAAAGAGATTGTGCTACTGTTAGAATACTTGAAAGCTCTGCTTTCTTGATGCTTATAAAGAGGTTAACAAAATAAGCGAAAATTAGATTTAAAACTATTGAAAAGGAAGCAATTTGAACTAGTAGCGGAGTTGAAGAAGTATTTGGTAAGAAAATAAAAGCCAATGTAGTTAAAAATGTAGAAATCAAAAAATTTAACCAGAATGTTGTTGAAATTGTTGAAACTTCTTTATTTTTATTTTTGAGTTTTGGAATAGTTGCTGAAAGATATGGACCTATTCCAAAACCTCCAAAGCAATTAAGCAAACCAACAAGAGAAAATGCAAAAACATAAATTCCATAATTTGTTGCACCGATTAATCTTGCAACAACTATTATGCTAAATGCAAGAGTAGCATTTGAAATAAATTTTGCAAGACTCAAGCTTAAAGAACCTTTTATTAACTCTTCTTTTCCCTTCATGAATTCTTAATTCAAGAAAAGTTTATCTTTTTTTCCTTTTTTAAATTCCAAAGTATAAAAATTAAAAATAAAAATTGGAGTATTTCTAATAAAAACAAAAAAGAAAAAAACAAATTACTTACTTCTTTTCTTTCTTCTTTTTGCAAGCCATCTCTTCACCAATTTTTTTGTAAATTTAGAGATTTATAAACTTTAGCTTCAGTCGAAGATTTTTGGGGTTTTAGTTGTAAAACCTTGCACCATTTCTACTCTTCTCGCCTTTTACTATTTAATTTTTCTCTCGTAATTTTTTGAAAATTTTTAGTTTAGATGGTACTTAGATGGTACCTTTTCTAAAATGTTATTAGAATTTTAAAAATCGCTTACGAGTGAGGTACCATCTAAATTGTTTTAGTACCATCTAGTTTATTATTCAAAAATTGGTTAGATAGTACTTATTCGAAAACCTTTAAAACAGGTATTTTATAAGCAATACCTGCAATTTTTTTGAATACCTTCTTTTACCTTTTTGCTGTTTGTTATAAAAATTACCATATACTTGTTTAATTCAATATGATGAAAACTTTACCTCGAACTTTCCATTCGGAAGAAGAACTTCAACTTTTTCTTTTTCAACATTAAAGAATTTTGCAATTTCTTCAATTGCTTTATTTCTTTCTAAGTTTCCAGGCTTTATCCTTACTTCTTTTTTTGCTTGAATTTTGCTTTTATCTGGAATACTAATTATTTTTTTATTTGCTTCTACTATTCTTAAGCAAAGTTCAACATCTCTATACCATTCCCTTTCTCCAAAAAGTAAAAATTCTCCTTTTTTTGTTGAAGGCTTAACCTGAGAAAAAGGAAGAGAATAAACATCTATGCTAGAATATCCTTCTTCCCAAGCGTTTGAATAGCAAGCTGCAAACTGAGCAGCTTCAAGCTTATCTTCTTGTTTTGCATTCTTACTATTTTTTAATATTAAAACCCCCCCTCCAAAAATATCTGCATGGAAGAAAAGGTCTCCTTCTTCAAAATATTTTAAGAAAAGAATTTGGTTTTGTTCAGCATTTTTCCCACATAATGCTAAAAAGTTATGTGAAGTAAAAAAATATCTAAACCTTTCGTACCACTCTTTTTCTTCAATTGTTTTTATTTTCCTCTCTTTTTTCTTTTCTTTTTCGATTTCTTCAATTTGTTTTTTTATTTTCTCAATAGCTTCTTTACTTCCATCTATTTTTTTCTTTATCTTTTTTGCTTTTTCATAGTAAAGATTGGCATTTTGTTGTGCTGTTAAATTAATGTCAATTTCGATTTTCATTATTAATTATAGAAAACTTTTAATAAATTTATTGCATTAAACTATTATGATAAAAATTGTAGAATACGAAAAAGTTGATGAAGTAGATTACATTCTTGAAGGATTTCCTGGTATTGGTCTAGTCGCAACTATGGTAGCGAGCTACTTAATAGATAAGCTTAAAATGAGAGTGATTGCAAGTATAGAAAGTGATCAATTTCCGCCTTTAACAAGTATACGTAATGGTGAGCCACTTCCTCCAGCAAGAATTTATTACGATGAAAATTCAAAACTAGCAATTTTCTTTTCAGAATTTGTTATCCCAACACCATTAGTCTATGAAGTTTCAGATCTAATTATAGATTATGCAAGTAGGAAGAAAGCAAAGATAATAATCTCTGTTGGGGGTTTAACTGGTGGAAAAGAAGGTGCATCAATTGCATATAGCGCAGCATCAAACCAGAAGATGCTTAAACTTTTAGAGGAAGCAGGAGCAGTACCAATAACAGAAGGAGCTACGACCGGAATAAATGGGATTGTGCTTTCAAAGAGTGCACAGCTAGGAATTGATGCAATTTCAATACTTCTTCCAGTTGATCCAAAATTCACAAATCCAAGACACGCACAAATAGCAATAGATATACTTAAGAAAATAGTACCAATAAATGTTGATACAACACAACTTGCAAAAGAGGCAGAAATTTTGGAAAAGCAAGTTAAAGATACAATAACAACACACAAGAAAAAGATGAATTCTTACAAAAAAGCAATGTATGATTACGGAGGGATGTATGTCTAAGGTAGCAGGGGTGGCGGAGCCTGGAAAACGCGCAGGACTTAAGATCCTGTGGCTTAGAGCCTTCGTGGGTTCAAATCCCACCCCCTGCAATTTATAGCTCTTTAAATATCTCTTCAAGATTTTTTCTTATTCTAGGTTTTGGTTTTTCATCCCTATACTTTTTTCTAAAACTAAGGCGTTGTCCAATAATTCCGTTTGAGAGCCAAAAATAAGCATGAAAATTTTTCTCATTATTTTTAATTATTGGACAACACCAAAACTTCAAAAAATTCTATGAGCAAATATAAAAAGAAGAAAATAAATTCTTTACTTTTTAAAATAAATTAATGAAAGAAGAGCAACAAGTAAGAGTAATTGCTTCAAAACAAATAGTTCACATATTTACAATTTTCCTTACTGTCCAATTTTTAGGTTTACTTCTTCTTTGTTTTTTACTTCCAGACATAGTTGAAGTAGAATCATCTTATCAAAATCAAACAGATGTTTGGACATTTCTTATTTACATTTTTGTTATGACTTTTATCTTATTAGTAATAACGAAAAAAACAAAAAAAGCAGGTAGCTTTGTTGTAGACTTTTTGGATTCTTTTGTAGTTTTTTTTGCAGTTGGATTAACATTGGATATCATAATTTCTTATTTCTTTCAAGGTCTTTCTTTTATTGCTTATGTTATTTCTTTTATTTTAGCACTTGTAAAAAGAAAGTTTGCTCAATTAAGAAATACCCTAGCAATTTTAAGTACAGCAAGCGTTGGCCTTGTAATTGGCTTAAGCTTGGACTTTAATTCAGTGATTATATTTTTAACTATCTTAGCGGTATATGATTTAGTTGCAGTTTTTATAACAAAACATATGATTACACTTGCAACAGAGCTAAGCAAGAAGCAAACTAGCTTTTCAGTTGCTTCCCAACAATTTATTCCAAAGAAGGAATTTAAAGAGGTCGTTGTTGAGGCTACTTCAACAAACTTGCCTGTGTATGTTTCAAGAATAGAGCTTGGAAGTGGTGATCTTGTTGCTCCTTTAACTTTAGCTGTTGCTTCTTTCAGACTAAATTTTTCTCTTGTTCAACCTTTATTTGTTGTTATATTCTCAAGTTTTGGTTTATTACTTACAATTTTTATTTTGGTAAAATATAAAAGGCCTCTTCCTGCACTTCCACCTTTATTTATTTTTTCATCCCTTGGCCTAATTACCTCTCTACTCTTTTGAAAGTTTTTTATTCTCTTTTTTCCAAAACTTATAAATGATTGCAAAAGTTTATTCACTCGGTGATATCTTATTCAACATTTTCTTATTCATTTTGATGGTTGTGATAATAGTTGTTGTTTTTTATATTTTATCTAAATTTGGAAAGCATTGATCTTATCTTTTTTCTTAGTTTTTTTAGCTTTACTTTTCTGTATTTCTTTCCAATTTTTCTTCTGCCCCTTTTTCTTGATTTGTTGATTTGCATAAATTTTTTTGTCTTTTATTTTATAAAAATTTTACTTTGGAATTAAGCTTTGAAAAAAGATCATTCCTCTTGGGTTACACTTTTTACAAAACCATACTTTGGGGTATAAAGGTCACCGTGTTCTACAAGTTCACCTATTAATTTCTTTGCAAGGAATTCATCAATTCCTTTTTTGTTTGCTTCTTTTATAATATCATCCACTTTCGCTTCTTTTTCTTTTGTTTTACTTTCTATGTCTTTTACAATTTGGAGTATCACATTCATTTTTTCAACTTTTGATTTAGGTAATCCAATTGTTAATGCATCTATATCTACTCTATTCGCACTTTTATCTAGGGCAAGGGTTTGTAACATGTAATTTACTAAATAAATTGCATTTTCAGCATCTTTTATTTCAACCTTTTGGCTTAACCTTGCCTTTGCACTTGCCTCGGCTAACCTTACTAAACCTTCGATTTGCCTTGGTGTTATAGGAACAGCCCCCTTTTCTTTTCCAAGTTTTCTTAAGCTTATATAAAACTCTTCTATAACTTTCGCCGCTTCTTTTGTTAGCTTTGGCTTAATATTCTTTCTAGCATAAGCTACATACTCCCTTAAAGTTTCAGGATCTATAGGTGAAAAGCTTTTTAGTTCATATTCCTGGGAATGCTGTTTAAGTATATGCTCAGCTATTTTCTTGTCTCTTTCTTCATCCATCGTATCGATCATTGGGAAAATTAAGTCAAACCTTGAAAGTAGTGTTGGTGGAATATCAAATTGTTCAGCAGGATATTGAGAAGGATCAAACCTACCAAACTTCGGGTTTGCAGCAGCAAGAATTGCTGTTTTTGTATTTAACCTAGCAACTATACCTGCCTTTGCAACACTTATACTCTGACTTTCCATTGCTTCGTGTAAAGCTGCTCTGTCTTCGTCATTAATCTTGTCAAATTCGTCTATTGCTGCTAAACCACCACTAGCAAGAACAAGAGCCCCAGCTTTTAAGCTCCATCCTCCATCTGCAAGTTCATCCCTCTCTGCTGTTGCGGTTAAACCAGCACTGCTAACACTTTTTCCACTCACATAAATCCCCTTTGGAACTATACTTGCAGTATATTGAAGTAATCTGGTTTTTGCAGAACCTGGATCCCCTATTAAAAGTATATGGATATCACTTCTTACTTTACCCCCATCCGCAAGCAGTTTGTCAGGTGTTCCTCCAAAAAGTTGTAAAGCTATTGCCTTTTTTATTTCTTCATAACCATAGACACTCGGAGCAATAGAAGCTGAAATTTTTTCAAAAATGTTTGGGTCTTTTGAAAGTTCAATTATTTTTTGCTCCTCTTCTGGGGTAATATCTATTTCCTCAAATTCTTTTTGGAGTTTCTTTATTGAAACAACATCTAAGAAAGTTGAATATATTTTTGAAGGAACCTTTTGAGGTTTTATTCTTAAAACCCCATGAATTAGTATTCTATCTCCAGGTACTATAGTATTAACTAAATCATCCTCCATCCATATTTCAAGATGCGAAGCAGGTGAACCCCCCCGTAGCCTTTCAAGTGGGTCCTGAATTTCTGCTTTTTGCAGGTTTATAAATTTTGATTCTTCATCTACCTGTTTTAACCCTTTTCTGTGGCATTCAGGGCAAATCTGTGGCAATGGTTCATTTGTAACTTCTATTTTGTAATAGGCGCCACAATAAGAGCATTTTAAAGCTGCTATACTAACTTTTGGTTTCATTTCGGCTCTTTTTGTTACAAGTCCATCTACAACAATAAATTTACCTATTTCATTTGCTCCAACGTCTTGAATGAGTGGTGCTTTTGAGGGATCTAACCCAGTAAACCTAACATGCAAATTATTCTGAAAAACAAGATTTGGGTTTTTGTTAAAGCTTTTTAATGCTTGAAGAGCGGCAGAGATTGTTTCATCTGGTTTATTAATGAGGTTATCAAAAATTTCTAAATCAAATTCAGCAAGTTTTTGAACGTCTACTTCTAAGCTTCTTTTCTTTGGAAAGGATAAAAACAACTGAGAAATTTCATCATTATAAAATTCTGAGAAGAATTCATCAAACTTTTCTTCAAGCATTACCCCCATTTTCCCCGAATAAATATTGCTTTCAAATTATTTAATTTTTTGTTTTTTAAGCAATAATTTTAAAAACAAAAGAAAAAATATTAGCATGGAAGAACTTTTAATCTTGAAAACCGCCATTGCGGTAATCGGAGCGATAGTTTTTGCATTATATGACGTGTTCAATAAAAGGACTATTCCAGACAAAATTGCCTATTCATTTTTAGCTTTATCTTTAGTTTTAACATTCTTTAACACAGTAGAGGCAATTGAAGTTTCTCTAATTGTCGCATTCGCAATTTTCGTGTTTGGTTACTTACTTTACAAAGAAGCCCTTCTAGGGCTTGGGGATGTAATAGAACTTGCTTCCTTATCATTACTTCTTCCATACTTCTCGCCACTTTATCCATCACAACTTGAAGCTTTTGTTAAGATCCCATTTTTTGTTGCTTTATTTTTAAACTCTGGAGTTTTTGCAGTTTTTCTTGTTTCTATTTACTTGCTATTTAAAATTAAAAGGCTTGAAAAAAATGATAAAAAAACAATAATACTAGCAATTTTGGTTTTTGCTCTATACCTTTTAGTTGCTATCCTTCTTAGTAGTATGTTAAGTCTTTTTGGATTAGTATTCATCATTCTTCTTGGAGCATGCGCCTCAGTTTTAATGCTTTACTCAAAAGATTTTAAAGAAAGAGCATTAAAGGAAGTAAGTATAAATGAACTTGAAATTGGTGATATAATCAAACCAATTCCAGAAAAAGGGATAAACGAAAAACTTGTTACAAAGCAGCTCATAGAAAAACTTCAAAAAAAGAAAATAAAGAAAGTAAAGGTTTATTACAACTTGCCTCCTTTCTCTTTATTTATCCTTTTTGGTCTTGTAGCTGGAATATTTTTTGGAAACATCCTACTTTGGGTTGCTAAAATTTAATATCTCTAATAATTTCAAGTTAGATACAAAAATTAGTGGAAAAATTTTAGTTATTAATTTTAACAAGGACAACGCTGAACCAAGATAAAATAAAAATAAAAAATTAAAAATTAGTATATGCTTTGGTTCCTCATACTAATTTTAACATTTTTGTTAGGATTTTTATTTACAAAAATTTTTGATCTTTATTCTTTTTCAAGCGTTTCATTAGGAGTTCTTTTTACTTCTTGGATATTTTTTCTCTCGCTTTTTTTAAACCTAACTATTTATTTTGGGTTTTTCATTTTAGTTATCTTAAACTTGTGTTGTTTTTTCATTTATAAAAAGAAAGAGAAAAAAGAAAAAAAAGCAGAAGAAATTAAAAAGAGTAAAACCGGCAGAATTATTTTTTATTTTACATTACTTCTTGTTGTTCTTTGGTTTGTTGAAGGTTTAAGGTTTGATTCTCAAGGTAACCTGATAACTTATGCTGGTTTCTATACTGATATTGGTTGGCATCTTGGGATACAAAATTTTTTTGCTTATTCAAAAAATCTTAAACTTTTATTTCCATATTTTTACAACACTTCTCTTTACTATCCTTTCTTACCAGATTTTTACATAGGGATGCTTATAAGGTCTGGTGTGGATGGAGTAGTTATAAATATTTTACTTAATCCAATACTCGCATTTTTCCTAGTTTTTTCTTTTTATTCATTTTCAAAAATTATTACAAAAGATGAACTTAAAGCCGGTTTTTCAACATTCTTATTCTTTTTTGCAAGTGCAGGAATTTTTTCTATAATTACAAACTTTTTTGGACTTAGCTATTGTACGCTGCCTTCAAAACCAGTTTACTCTATTTTGGATTTTTTCTTTTCAGGGGATACAAGTGTTTATAACTTTACTGAAGTAATAAGAAACATTTTTAGTCCACAAAGGGGGTACTTAATAGTCTTCCCTATAGATATTCTTCTTCTTTGTTTACTTTTTGAAAGAAAAAAACCTGGGATTTATTTCTTTATTCTTTCGCTCCTTCCATTTTTCCATTCCCATTCTTTCATTGCTCTTTCAATCTTTTCTTTACTTTGGTTAAAAGAAAAAAAGAATTTTAAATACCTCTTCATCTTGCTTCTTTCTATTCCACAAATTGTTTATATACTCTCTCAGCCTAAATCAAATTTCTTCTATTTTGTTAACAGCGAATTCTTTTGTGGAATAACAAAAAACCCAATGCTTGCAAGGTTGATATTCTGGATCAGGGCTTTCGGGCCAATAATCATTACTGGTTTAATAGGTTGGTGCATAACTTATAAAAAATATAAAAAACTCTTTGAATTTTCAGTTCCAGCAATTCTAATATTCTTAATGGTAAATGTAATTTCGCTTCAGCCTTCTTTTGGTGATAACAACAAGGTAACATTATACTTCTTAATTTTCTTAGCAATATTTTCAAGCTTTATTGTAGAAAAAAGATTTTTGGCCATTGTCTTCTTAATTTTAGCTTGTGAAAATTCATTCTTTTTTATGTATATGTGGTTTGAGTATGGGTCATTGTTTAGAGCACAACCAACATTATTCTTGAAAATTGATTTTGAGATTGCGGAACTAATTAAAAACAAGACAGAAAGTGACTCAATAATTCTTTCTGTACCTGCTGAGTTAAATAGAGATGTGTACTCCTTATTCAACCCAGTTGCAGCATTAACTGGAAGGAGGTCAATTTCAACTATGGATGGGTATTTAGGTTCGGTTGGAATACCATATGAAAAAGTTGCAAAAGTAAGTGGAGACGCTTACAAAATCTACGCCACTTGGAACTGCTCTTTGCTACAAAAATACAATATAAGTTATATTTTTATAGGGCGTTATGAGAAAAAATTTATAACGACTTACCCACCTTACCCAAATTTCCAAAAAATTTTTAATATAACTTATAAAAGTCAAAGTTACTTACTTTATAAAGTAAATTGCTCGTGAAAAGATGGATAGATTCCTGCTTATTGTACCAGTCTACAATGAAATTTCTAATCTTAAAAAGAACTTAACAAAAATTTATAAGGAAGTGAAAAGGTTGAATGGAAAGCTAGTAGTAGCTGAAGACGGCTCAACAGATGGCTCAAAAGAATTCATAAAAAGATTTGCTAGAAATCATGAAATAGAATATTTTTTAAATGAAAAAAGGCTTGGAAGAGGGAAGGCTATAAAGAATGTTTGCTCGCTAAAGAAAGTAAAAATTTATGGTTACATTGATAGCGATTTAGCTGTCGGCTTAAAAAATATTGAAAGAGCTATTTTGCTAGTTGAAAATGGCTATGATATTGTTGTTGGCTCCCGTTACAAATCAAAAAAAGCAAAGAGAAGCTTAAAAAGGCTTTTTCTGAGCAAATTCTATAACTTTTTAGTAAGAATTTTGCTAAAATCAAAAATTAGCGACCACCAATGTGGTTTTAAATTTTGGAATGAAAAAGCAAATAAAATTTGCAAAGAAGTTAAAGATGATCATTGGTTTTTTGATACAGAATTTTTGATAAGAGCTCAAAGAAAAAATTTGAAGATTTATGAAATTGGTGTTGATTATAAAGAGCAAAAGAAAACAAAAGTTAGAATTCTTGAGATTTTTTACTTTTTGAAAAAGATCTTAGAATTGAGAAGACAACT